>ENA-ORCX01000058-ORCX01000058.1-marine-metagenome-genome-assembly--contig:-NODE-58-length-135322-cov-27.002647_pt1 | contig 135322 bp, 124 predicted proteins | sample MGYA00248630_ERZ508518 | MGnify/ENA primary metagenome ERZ508518 (study PRJEB26188, sample SAMN06268768) | marine metagenome | isolation source: Bioluminescent Bay, La Paraguera, Puerto Rico | place...
TCAATCCCAAGGTATGTGTCGCCGTTCTTTAGCGCGCTTTGAATGGTTTTTAAATCCATATTTCCTCCTCTTTTCATTTTTTCCAGCCTAGAAAATAAGACACGCTTAGACAGCGTGTCTTTATGAAGATACGCATTGTTTATGCGCCGTACAGGTCTGTTCTTGTATCTTTTATGCAAAGCATATCGTTTATGATTTCGCAAACTTTATTATAGACAGCCTGCTGGGCGGCAGGAACATCGCCGCTAGTCTTTGCAATGGCTTGTTCATAAGCTTGGCGAATTTCAGTACCTACATTAATTTTGGCTATTCCAGTTTCAATTCCTTTTCGAATGTAGTCTTTCTGAATACCCGATCCACCATGTAACACCAATGGCAGACTTGTCGCCTCACTAAGCTTTTTAATATGTTCAATATCCAGTCTTGCTTGCGGCTTTTTTTGGTGGCGCGTATTTTCTGCTACTGCCCCATGTATGCTTCCCACAGCAACAGAAAGCCAATCACATTCGCTTTCGGTGGAGAAACGCCGCGCTTCATCGATATCAGTAAAACCTTTCTTTGTTGCAAATATCTCTTCATATGGCATCATCGCACCGCTTTCATGTCCCATAACTGCCCCTAACTCGGCCTCGCATGCAATGCCCGCTTGATGAGCGAGCTCAGATACTTCTTTCGTGGCATTGATATTTCCATCGAGGTCTAGCCTGGAGGCATCAATCATTACTGATTGATAACCGGACTTGATGGCTCTTTGAATAAGTGGCATATAGTCGACCTTTTTCATGTCTTCATCGATCACAGGTATATGGTCAAGATGCAGCATCGTATGCTTTTCATTCTTGTAACGCTGGTATTCTTCTGCGACAGCCTCCAAGCTGATGGATTCAAACTTCTCCCACTCAACTCGCGCAACCATAATCATCGCTACTGAATTATTGTCAACTACGGCTTGAACGGTTGGCTTGACCATTGGCAAATAAGGTATATTAAACCCGGGGACAACCGTCTTGTTGGCTTTGGCTCTTTTAATCGCATCTTTAGCATCTAACATTATTGATACAGCTCCTTTATCATGGTATATAGCTTCTTGTACTTTTCATAATATTTTGCATAGGTCTGGGCATCTTTTTCAGCAGGTACGAATTCGGAATCAAATCGCACCATCTCTTTCTGTGCCTCTTCAATGCTGCTGAAGCGACCGATATTTGCATAGCAAAGAAGCGCACTGGCGAGTGTTCCCGCCTCTTTATTATCAGGCAGATATATTGTACGGTTAAACACATTCGACCTAATCTGCATCCATAGCGATGACCGCGAACCACCGCCTACCGTGATGATCTTTTTGATATTAATGCCCGCGTCAGAAAGGCATTCTATGTTCAACATCATCTCATATGTTTCCCCTTCAAGAAACGCCCGAAATAGCTTGCCGCGCTTTGTGTTCAATCGAAGGCCCGCAATGGCAGCAGGGGTCTGATTATCCATATACGGTGTACCTGCACCGGCAAGGTAGGGCAATACAAACACCCCTGTTGGGTCGGCGGGTGCTTCCTCATCCAAAAGCTTGTAGGCCTTTTCTTGATCTGCAATATCCTTGGCCAACGTATCCCTGAACCATTTGATGCTGCAGCCGCCGGACATATTAAAAGCGTAGGTCACATATTTGTTACTTTTCAGATAAGGAACCACGGGGAATTTATACTGCAAAAGCTTATCCATGTTCAAGCTGCCTTCGCTCATTATCGCAGTCAGACAATCGACGGTGCCCATTCCGTTGGCGATATCTCCTTCTTCTACAGCACCGCTACCCATCGCGGCCAATATCTGGTCATGCCCACCTATAATGAGTTTCACATCGGATGTCATACCCAATTCGTTTGCTACCTGACCACTCATCGTTCCGACGATGCTTCCCCCCGGTACAGGGGCAGGAAGAATGGACGCATCAAGCATAGCAAAGTCCAGTGCGTAGCCGATCCATTGCTTCGTTCGCACATTAAACATACCGCTCCTCGCAGCAAGCGAATAATCGCAGCAATGGTCAGCGCCGAGTTTATATGTAATAAAATCAGCTATGAAACAAATTCGTTTTACTCTTTTCATAAGGGATGGTTGATTTTTATTCATCCATCTCATCTTATATATCCCATACATGGGGTCAACAAAATGCCCGCAATCTCCGAATATCTTTTTCTCCGGATAGAGATTTATATATTCATCACATTCTTCGGAACCACGAAGATCCATATAGATCATCGTGTTGGCAAGAACGTCATTATTCTCATCAAGGCATACAAAAGACTCGCCGAAAGATGTCACGCATATCGCCTTTATTTCATCTTTGTTGACCTTTTCTGTAGACTCTTTAAGTGTTTCTATCGTTTTTTGGTATAGTATTCTCGGATCAAGCTCATACTGCCCGTCACCATGGCTAATAAGATCATACTCTCTGTATGCGTGGTATAAAACGTTGGCGTTATCATCAAATACAGTACTTTTAACCCCAGAGGTTCCTATATCCAGTCCTATCACATGCATTTGTCATACTCCGTTCAGCTATACTATAAATCGGCGCCTGCAGAGCAAAATCGTACAAGCGCCATTTCTCATCATCCTATTTTTTCGGCATATTCGGATATTCACTAAACAAGGGATAAAGGATGGATTCATCCTCCTCGATCTCCGGGAAACGGCCTATAGCCTCATAAAAGCGGTTATCCACATTGTCATTATTAACGACAGATACCTCTCCAATCAAGCAGGGTCCGTTCTCCGCCCAGAACGAGTGATATTGCCCGGTGGGAAGCGAAATACTCTCTCCATTTTTAAGTTCGATTCGCTCTCCGGCAGCCACCTCGTAAGTTCTGCCATCTTTATAGATTGTCACAGGCGTATCAAGCATTTCTCCATCGGGACCAGAATTATAGCATTTTAAAACCAGCAGCCCGCCGCCTCGATTGATGATATCCTCCATCTTCTTCCAATGGAAATGGTATGGTGTCACTTGTCCTTCTTCACTGATGAGCAATTTTTCAGCATAAGGCTTCTTGTATTTTTCATCATAGAAGTTACCGTTTCGAAGTGTGATCATTAATAATCCAATCTTGTGATAGTCACCGCTGCCAAAGTCAGTGATGTCCCAACCAAGCATATTATCTTTGATCTCGTCGTATTCACTGTTCTTATCCTTCCACTCCTCATAGGTCCATGTGACGAACGGGGGTAAGCAGAACTTATGCTCATTTATAAACGCAACAGCGTCTTGCATGATTTTGTTGATTTCTGATCTTTTCATTTTTCCATCCCTCATTTTGTCTAAATTTCTTATTGCTTGTCTGATGGATGCCGGCATATGGTTGCTGTATTCATAGATGTTGTTACATATATGCCGGCATCATGAGTTAAAAATGCTATTAACCTACAACTTGCTTGGCTCTTTGAGTTTTAATAAAGCTATCGAATGCAACGGCAGCTATCAGAACCATACCTTTTACAAACTGCTGAATATACTCATTGATGCTTAGCATCGTCATACCATTTGTCAAAACGCCCATAATCATCACACCGATGATAACCATGACGATACGCCCCTGGCCGCCCGACATGCTCACGCCGCCAAGCACAACACCAGTGATAACGTCCATTTCATAGCCTTCGCCTGCGTTTGGCTGGCCCGAATTAACTCTCGCCAGTAGAACCACGCCCGCAAGACCGCTCATGAACCCGGCCACAGCATAAACGAGAAACTTTATCCTTTTTACATGGACGCCCGAAAGTCTTGATGCTTCTTCATTGCCTCCAACACCATATATATGTCGTCCTGCACGTGTCTTTGTCAAGAAGATAAACCCGAATGCAAACGCTGCTATCATTATCAGCACTGGTATTGGAATAATGCTCAAATATCCCTGTCCGAGGACAGTAAAGTCACGGTTAAAACCGAAGACAGGAAGTCCGCCCGTTACGATATAGGCAATGCCCCGTACTGACGTCATCATGCCCAATGTCGCAATAAACGGAGGAACATTCAAATACGAAATAAAGTAGCCATTGGCAATACCAATAATGATGCCAAATATACACATCAAAACACATGCCAGTACGGGGTTCATGTTGTATTCTGTCATAAGCAGCGCTGCGCCAACACCGGTTGCGCCAACGATAGACCCACATGAAAGATCGATGCCGCCGGTTATCATGACAAAAGTCATGCCGACAGATATAATTCCTACGATCGATACTTGTCTGAGTATATTAAAAATATTATCAGCCATAAGGAACCGGGAAGACAGTATCGAAAAAATGACGACTAAGGCAATCAAAACAAATATGATGCCATAGCTTCCGAGTATGTTTTTTACCTTTTTCGAATTGACTTTGGAACTCATTTTATTACCCTCCTAATAATCCAGAAGCATATTCAAGGATTGATTCCTGTGAAAACTCACCTTTTTTAAGCTCACCGACGATTCTGCCAAAACGCATAACGAGTATTCTGTCACTCATGCCAATGAGTTCCGGCATTTCGGATGACACCATAATAATGCTTTTGCCCTCTTCGTCTACCAGGCGTCGCATAAGCGTATATATTTCTTGTTTTGCGCCAACATCTATTCCGCGTGTGGGCTCATCAAATATAAGCACGTCGCATTGAGTCGCCAACATTTTAGCCAATACAACTTTTTGCTGATTACCACCCGACAAGTTCTTAACAAGCTGATTAATATTGGGCGTTTTTATACGCAGCTTTTTACAGTATTCATCCGCAATTGCGGTGTCTTTTTTTCTGTCAACAAACGGACCAATCATTGCCTGTTTTAATGAGCTGAACGATACATTCTCTTTCACAGATAATCCCAATAAAACGCCTTGATTTTTTCGGTCTTCGGGTATCAAGCCAATTCCCTGATCCAATGCGCTTCCAGGATCCTTAATCTTCAGTTCTTTTCCGTTCAGTGTAATTTCACCTGATTCAAGTCTGTCTGCCCCAAAGATTGCTTGCATAACCTCAGTACGTCCGGCACCGACCAAACCGCCGAAACCGAGGATCTCACCTTTATGCAGTTCAAATGAAATATTGTTAATTTTATTGTTTGAATAGCCTTTTATTTTCATAACGGTTTCGCCGACAGGCTTGGTACGCTCAGGATAATCCTCGCCCAGTTCACGGCCAACCATATACGCGATCAAATCTTTTCTTGTGATATCCTTTATATCCTTGGTTGTCACATACTGTCCGTCCCTCATGACAGTCACACGATCACAAATTTCAAACATCTCTTCCATTCTGTGCGAGATGAATATAATTGTGACGTTATCTTTTTTTAGCTTCTCTATTATTTTATATAGAACCTGCGTCTCAGTCTTTGTCAAAGGTGCAGTCGGCTCATCCATAATAAGAATTCTTGATTTAGACGTTACCGCCTTGACAATCTCCACAATCTGTTGATATGCAACGCCTAATTCAGCAACCAAGGTAGAGGGTTTGATGCTGATGCCAATCTCATCCAGTGACTTTTGCACTTCGGCATTCATGGTTTTTTTGTCCACAAAAGCGCTCTTTGAAATTTCCTTGCCGAAGTATATATTCTCCGCCACACTCAGATAAGGAACAAGATTGAACTCCTGGTATATCGCCGCGATTCCGTTTTCTAATGACCAAATTGGATCGAGTTTTTGATGCGACTTTCCATCTATAATGATTTCGCCGGCAGTCGGTTCAATAGCGCCCGTCAGCACCTTGATTAATGTTGACTTTCCGGCTCCGTTTTCACCGGCCAGCGCATGAACCTCACCTTTTTTAAAGCTGATAGAAACATCATTCAACGCTTTAACACCGGCATAATATTTGCTCAAATGTTTGACTTCTAATATAGTATCCTGCATCTCTTACCTCCGTTTGGAATTGTGGTTTAACATTGGTGTGCTCCAAGTTGGAGCACACCAAGTGTTAAGCCTACCATCCTGTGGTTATTTGGATCCCTCCGGGGCCCAGCCAGCAAGAACGTCTTCCTGCCAAACCGGATCCATACGGAAGTAGGATACAGGCGCTTCATCCGGAATGCCATTTGCAAGGAAGTCAGCGATTGTTTCAACACAGTTCAGGCCTGTGTCATAAGGTCCAAGGTCAACTGTTGCACGGTAAATGCTGCCTTCTTCTTTCATTTTCTCAATGGCTTCAGGTGTTGCGTCACCGCCGCCGATGTAGAAATCATCCGATGCTTTGCCCATGCCGAGAACAGCTTCATATGCACCAAGCGGACCAGCGTCGTTGTTGCCTGTGATAACCTTCACGTCAGGATACTGCTGAAGAATGTTTTCTGTGATCTCCATACCCTTCTCAGGATTGTCACCAGCCTGTCTTGCTACGATTTCTGCATCAGGACAGAGCTTTTCGATGGTTTCCTGGATGCCGTCGCCTCTGCGAACAACAGCTTCAACGTTATCCTGGGAAATGATCAGAACCTGAGCTTTGCCGTCAAGTTTCTCATTTATCCATGTAGCTGCATTTGTACCAATGGCTACACCATATTCATACTCATCCAGAGTAAAGATAGCATCTGCGTCTTCGATGATCTGCGCAAAGGAAATAACCATGATTCCTTTCTCATGCAGCTGCTCAACAACGGGAACTAACGCGTTGGAATCGATTGGGCAAGACACAACAGCATCCACACCCTGGTTTCCAAAGTTTTCAAAGTCAGAAACCTGCTTTGCAACGTCATAACCGGCGTCAACCACAGACAGCGTATAACCTAATTCGTCACACTTGTCCTGAACACCGTTCATAACTGACACAAAGTACGGGTTTGCAAGCTGCGGAATCGACATACCGATCGTTACCTCAGAATCGGCAGCGGCTTCAGACTCAGCAGGTTCTTCAGATGCAGCAGGGGCTTCAGATGCAGCATCACCTGCATCAGAGCTTGGCTCTGCCGCGGGCGCTGTGCTCTGGCAGCCAGTAGCAACCATCGCTAGTACCAAAACACATACCAGTACCATCATAAGGGTCTTTTTCATTCTTCTATAATCCTCCTGTATTTTTATTTTCGGATACATTATGTTCCGAAAAACTTTATTCTTTATTAATTAGACACTGGCAATGTATTTCGGCGAAACGACCGCATTGAGCAGTGCCTTCTATATGGTTGTCCCTCTTATCACAAGTTCAGGTTCAATATAGTAAACCTTCCCTTTCTCAATCTCGCTTTGTTCACCTCTAAATCGTATTTTCTGCTCCAGTATTTGCATTGCCATACCGCAGATTTGTTCAAGAGGCTGCTTCACTGTTGTCAATGGCTTCTGCACAAGCTGAGAAAACATCATGTCATCAAACCCGGCCAAGGAGATATCCTTCGGCACATCAATGTTTCTTTCTGCGAGCCTTTTCATGATTCCGATTGTCATGATATCGTTAATGCATACAATCGCTTCCGGCCTGCATTTCAGAATCTCATCAGTGATCGCATAAGCGTCACCGTAACGAGGCTGGTCAAGCAGAAATATTTTAGATTCATCCAGCGGTATCCCCGCTTCATTAAGGGCTCTTTCGTATCCTTTGAAACGTAAAAGTGCGAACTTAACTTGGAGTTTCGTGCTGACAAAGCAAAAGTCTCTTAGCCCTTTCTTTATCAGGTATTTTGTCATCTCATATTGACCTGCCTCAAAGTCACACAGAACCGTCGGCTCTTCACAGTCACCGTAATTCTCGGTACAAAACACCAAAGGTATATTCGCCGACCTTACCATATCTAAATGGCTAATGTTTGCATTATCTCGAAGCATAGGTACAATGATTATGCCAAGCACCCGCCTTGAAAGAAACAATTTCACATACTCTTCTTCTTGAATGCTTTTGTTGTTTGAGATCCCTAGAAGAAGCATATATCCATTCTCTTCAGCGATTCGAGTGATAATGTCAACCAACGTGCTGTAGAACGGATTCTGTATCTCCGGAATGATCAGGCCGATACAGCTGCTGTCTCTCGTCACAAGACTCCTCGCGCTGTGATCCGGGACGTAAAAAAGCTCTCGAGCCACCTCCAAAACCTTTTGTCTGGTAATTTCGTTAACGCCTTTTCTGTCATTGAGCGCCATTGATGCCGTTGCTACCGATACGTTGGCCGCCTTTGCCACATCCTTGATTGTTACTTTCATAACAGACCTCCTTGAAACGTTTCAAATACGAGTCGCGCATTCTTTCATATATTTACCACACGCTCTTTGCTTTGAAACGTTTCAAATCTGTTGAAACGTTTCAAGGATCAGGGCATAATTATCAGTTTCCGTCTTTCCTTGCTATCTACAAAACCTAGTAAGAATTTTTAGTCCGAGGCTTTGAAACGTTTCAAGTTTGAAACTAACCTCAACAATGTTTGTATTATAGCAGTATTTCTTGTTATAATAAAGGGACATATGTACTCATTTATAGCACATGCGTACCTGGAGGTTGTATGATGAGATGTAATTTTATCCAATATCCCCTTGCAGAGGCTATGACTCATTTATCCCATATTACAGGAATAGACTCTTTTTTACTGGACAATCAGATGAATATTATTTCACAAACAAATGACATTAAACCGGTAAATCATTTTTGCCTTTTATGCGATGCTTTTTTTAAAGTCCAAAACAATGATACCCCGCTTAGTTTGAAATGTGCAAACGGGTATCGATTTCTGGCTTCATATATAACAATCGACAGCCTTACTGCTGCCACTATCGTTTTAGGTCCTTTTACATTATTTGATGCAGATAATTGCCGAAAATCAAAAAGAGTGCCCTATGTTACATATGACAGCTATGATACTTTGAAAACGACCGTAGATGCGTTTGCCGCTTTAATCTCTCAAAAGCAGCTAATCACGATAACTAACGATACTTTTTCAAAAATCTCTGGCTATATAAAAACACATATCGGCGAAGATTTATCCGTGGATACGTTAAAAGCCGCCACATTAATTCCTAGAAACACCATTTTTCAGACGGTAAGAGAAACCACATCAATGTCTTTGGGGCATTATATAAAAAAACTTCGTCTCGAACATGCATCGATGCTTCTCACATCATCTGACTTAAGCGTCTCGCAAATCTGTGAAACGTGTGGGATTTTTGATTCCAATTATTTTTCCCGTATTTTCAAAAAACAATATGGACTTACCCCTAGAGAATACAGAAAACGGTATGCTTAATTCTTGGTTCAACTTGAACAATATTGGCTTTATGCACACTTCCAAATGATTTTATGTTGACTTTTTATAATTTCGCAAATATTATAGAATCGATGACTTAAAGTCTCAATTATAATGAAGCCTTAGAATTAAAATAGGATTTTCCATGAACGCACAAGACCGAAGAAACCAAATAGCCAGCATACTGCTTGCAGAAGAAACGATTAAAATTGGTAAAATCGCAGAAAGATTTGATGTAAGCACCGAGACGATACGAAAAGACCTGATTCTCCTAGAGAAGATGGGAATCGCCAGAAAGAAACACGGTCATGCTCAAGTGCTCGGCGCATCCAGCGAAAGCAATTATTCATATAAGGCACAACAAAACGTTGAGCAAAAGTGTAAGATCGCGGCCGAATCTGCCAAACTAGTACCGGATGGATCGACGATTATTATCGACGCAGGAAGCACAACCTTTTATTTTTCCAGGCAGTTACTGCTCAAAAAGGACATAACGGTGATCACAAATTTTATGCCGATTGGCCAGCTAATGTCGGCGGGCAACATAAATACAATCATACTCGGCGGCCAGGTTCAGCCGATAAGCAAATCGATGACCGGTACATTTGCTGAAAACGCACTATCCCGCCTTCACGCCGATATTGCATTTTTATCAACGAGCGGTATCGCGAACAGGCAGGGCCCATGCGTAGAGCTTTTTCCAGAGGCACAAATCAAGAAACTCATGATACGCAATGCTGATATGTGCTATCTTCTCGCAGATAGTTCCAAAGCAAGTATCAACCCATTAATTCAGTTTGCTGATTGGTCTGATTTTACCGCCATCATATCTGACGACCAGCTAACTGATGAAGACATGGTCTATTTAGAAGATCATTTAAAAGTTATAATCGCAAAATAGTCAACTATGCTTTATGCAATAAAAGATAAGGAGAAATTATGCTAGTTTCACTCAACGACATTTTAAAAGACGCCCAGAAGAACCGCTATGGTATCGGAATGTTCAACACATTTAACCTTGAAATGGCACGTGGTGTCATCACGGCTGCCGAGGAACTGAATGCACCTGTTATTGTCGGTACCGCCGAAGCACTTATCCCCAACGCTTCGCTGGAAGACGTGGCATCGCTGCTTATACCTATGGCGAAGCGATCCCCCGTTCCTGTCGCCATCCATCTTGATCACGGTCTCTCAGAAGACGTGCTTATGCACGCTCTGCGACTTGGCTTTACGTCAATTATGTACGATTGCTCGACCGATTGCTATGGTATGAACGTCAAAAAAGTCGCCGCGATGGCAAAGAAGGCAAAATCCTTTGGCGCTGCCATAGAAGCTGAGCTGGGTCATGTTTGTTTTCCCGACAGCGACGAAAGCTTGAGCGATGCGTATACAAATCCTCAAGATGCGAAGAACTTTGCAGACGAAACAGGCATTGACGCGCTAGCCGTCGCCATCGGAACAGCACACGGTGTCTATAAAACCAAACCCGTTCTTGATATTGAGCGCCTTAAGCAGATTTCTGAGGCCGTTGATACACCGCTTGTGCTCCATGGCGGTTCTGGGTTGTCAGACGATGATTTCCGCCAATGTGTCACAAACGGCATTAGCAAAGTCAACATTTTTACAGATATCAATATAGCCGGAGCCCGTGCGGCTGCCGAAAACTATAAGCCTGGAAAAGGTATAACCGATATTAATACTCTTGTCATAGAAGCTATTAAACAAGCGACTATTAATAAATTAAAAGTTATCGGGTGTGAAAATAAAGCCTAAGGTGTAAGAATATAAATTAAGGGGCCGTAAATCGACGGCCCCTTAATACTGAGTTATTAAGAAACCTGTTGCATAATAAGTTCTAAAAGATGAGGATTATTGTTTAAGCCGCAATGGCTTTCAAGAAACGCCTTTATGCCGTCTTCTTTTATCTCCTGCTGCATGGAACAGGCTGCTTCATCTTCAGCATTGTCATATCTCAACACTGCCGCAATGCCTTTTATCACATGCAGAGGCTCAACCCCTTGCGATAAACAATAAAGCGCTGCGCCAACCAGCCTGTCGTTTTTATCAGTCTTCCTTAAAGGATCCCTGCCGACTCTCGCCACGGTATCACCGAGTGCCTTGTTTGAAAAGCGGAACAGCAGATCATCAATATGCGCCTGTATGTCTTGCAAAGGAACACCATATTGCTTGTGCAGCGCCAGTGCTGTCTCACCCATTGCTTTTTTTGCAATCGAATGTATTTCGGCGTCCGCCACACATTCATATATGTACTCATATCCTTTTTGCCATCCCAAATAAGCGCAAATCGCATGCCCCATGTTATGGATGTACAGCTTTCTTTTTATATAGAAGCCAAACGGGGAGAAAGGAACAAGTCCGTTAAGAGGAGGAATCTTACCAATAAACGCTTCCTTATCAACCGGTAATTGCTCATATGGTTCCACCCAGACACGCAATAAGTTGTCTCCCCGCATCTCTTCCGTCATAACAGGCACCATTCTGCCAATAGATGCTTCGACCAATCCAAGCTTTGCATCCAGTATTTCCTTGAAATCTGAGCCTAACTCAGCTTCTATCATTTTTCTGATATACGCGTCTGCATCAATGAGATTCTCGCATATAATGATATTCAGCGGTTTGTCATTGCTTTCAAACCGTTTCCTGAGTCCTTCACATATTGGCTTAATAATTCTAGGCAATACATTGACCCCAACAGCTGTTGCCATCATATCACATGCCGCGATTTCATCAGCGACACGATCTGTATCCATTCCGTTGACTGCACGTATATTGCTAACGGTCACTTCTTCACTTTTATCCTGTGTCACAATCTTCACCGGATAACATAAATCCGAATTCATCTTATCCACAATTTGTTCATTTACGTCGATGAAACAAACTTCGTAGCCTGACTCCGAAAAAGTTTTTCCGATAAACCCTCTTCCTATATTGCCTGCCCCATACATTACTGCTTTTTTCATTCGATACTCCTACTTGTGATTTGCCATTTATATAGAACTTTGTTCCTTTTTATAATTCAATGATCTCATACCCTAAATAACGCCCAAAAGCTTCCTCCAGCACGCTTTTCATATGCCCCATACCTACGGCGGTATGATGCCTAAATCCGTTTTGCCCCAATTTAATTAATTTTGCCTGAAGATTTGGAATCTCCGCCACTCCTGCGCATCCAAAGAACGTATCCTCTATCGGATCCTCGGTAAAATAGCCATGGTCAGCATAAACCGAGAGTTTTCCATCCTCCGTTATGCAATTTGAAAAGGTGAATGGAAAAGACTTGATTCTTCCTTCATTGCTTCCCCATCCGCTGTTCGGCTTTGTCTTGGCAAACATTTTATGGTCTGTGACCAGTCCTTTTTCGCTCATCATCGATTGCGCAACAGGCCCGCAGTGGAAAAGGATCACTTTATCCTCGTCATCGCCATAGTTGTTATTCCAATCCAAAACGGTGGACGGTGTTTTTGACGCAAGCGTCATCGCATACATATTAATTGCAGAGCAGAGATCAATTTCACATGATGCGGTAATCCCCCTGTCATTTAACTCGCTCAGAACAAGACACGGTGAAATACCAAGCTCAGACTGCATCTCTTCCCAACAACGAAGCGTCACGCAGTCTAAGTTGTACTCGTTCATATAATCTTCTATTACAACGCTGACTTTTGATAGGCTGTTTAGCTTCTCATTTGGCACATTGCTGCAATCGGTATAATTGATGTACGATTCCCGTCTTTCTTTGATACGCGGATCGCTATCCTTATACGCCTTAACTCGTGCAAAAAGGCCGGATAAATCAAAGCTTTCAACGGTAATGCCGTATTTTTGCAGCGTGATTTCATCATAACGGACAGTTTTAAAAGCCGTGGTTCTGGCGCCGATTGCGCCGATGCTAAACCGTTTCATTCCATTTACCACACGGCAGATAGCTGCAAAGTCCGCCAAATTTTCTTCAAATTTCTTGCTTTTTGGGTGAACAACATGTGGTTTAAGCATTGTAAATGGCAGTCTATACTGATGGAAAACATCTGCAATGCTAAACTTGCCGCAATAAGCATCCCGGCGGTGCTCAAAATCCATTTTTCCAATTTCATCCGGATATGCCTGCAAAAGAATAGGAACGCCGCAGTCTCTTAACGCTTCAATAGCGCCGTTCTCATCACCGAAATTCGGCAAGCAAAGTATGACTCCGCTGTATTCACCCTTATGTTCTGCCAGCCATTTCGCGTATATCCGTGCTTCTTCTCGGCTTTCGACAGCACCGTAGCGGGTCAACGCCGCATCCAACATGAGATAATCATATCCGTTCTTTTCGAGCACACTTGTCATTTCTTCCCTTGCGACTGCAATCAAAGATTCCGGGAAAAATCCTCTGTTACCGAAAAACAAAGCAAAGGTTTGCTGTTTGCCAAGCATATCATTCTCCTCTTTTCATTTTATTATTTTGGTGATCCAGTATTTTAAATATCATAAAAAGACAGTTCTAAGCGAAATTCCTTGCTATCAAAAGCATTGACGCAGCATCCGTTTCCGTGTTCAATTTCTTTTACCCTGCCATTCAATTCGCATGTGCTTGGCTCAATGCCTAATACATAATCTCCAGAAGCCATTGATTTCCATTGTATTAAGTATGGCAGATTATCGTTACGATAAGATAATTTCGCCCCAACTCCCAAAGTCCTGTTTTCAATCCGAACACTTGATGTTGGTTTATCTCTGTTAATTTTCCTGATAAATACACGTTCTGCTTCGTTGTCATTGGGTGAGCTAATCGACGTCGATTTAGCTATTGCATCCTCGTCGTATCCATCCCGCAGCTTCACCTTGGAATCTTCGAAGAAAAGTTGAGTCTCTTCACTGATGAAGGGATACCCGAAATTAAAGTGATATAGCATTAAAATAGGATAGTCATTAGCTGTTTGGTTTTCTACTGTGTCCTCTAAAATGACAGATCGAGAACCGACCTTTGTTTTGAGCTTTCTGTGCAGCACTATATTACGGCCAAACAGTGCGGCTTCACGTGTGCTCCCTCCCAACTCAAAGCTTATATCATCACCTTCATGAATCTGCTTTGCATATACATTTTCCGCACGTGTGTTGGCAATACGCCCATGCTGCGGATGATATTCATTGTTTTCATCAGTACAGCCGACACCGACATTTGAAAGGCCGCACGTATAGAGCATACCCGCGGGAAAGTTTCTCAGAAAATCATGAATGTCTGTATGGCATCCGGAGGGAATGGAAAGCCCCGGTTTGGCGATATATGATATGTTGATACCCCTATAAGACAGCTCACCGATATCCATGCATTTCGTTGGAAGCATTGTGAACTCTAAATAATTACCCGTCTTGACTTTGTATTGGAGCATATTATCTGCCGGCCCATCACTAATACGCTGTTTTTCAATGCCGGCAACCTGACTCAAGTGACCAGCCCTTTTAAGCAATTCTTGATAAGTAAGGTTCTGTCCATATATCTCCATTTTTTACCTCCACACATCTCCGTGTATCGATACACATTAATAGTTAAATTATATGTGTATCAATAGACATTGTCAACATGCTTATATCATCTGATATTTCGCCATCAGTTCTTAGATGGCAAACATCTTGTATAGTATTTGTTGTCTCCAAAATAATATAATGCTATAATAGCCCGTGTATCGATTGTCATACATATATTAGGAGCAATAAATGGCTAATATTAAACAAGTCGCGCAAAGAGCCAATCTGTCAGTTTCATGCGTATCTAAATACTTGAAAAACCCAAACAGTGTTCTTCAGTCTTCACGTGAAAAAATTGAGGCCGCCATTTCAGAGTTTAATTATGTACCATCAACACTAGCAAGAAGCTTGCGGACAAAACGAACTGGTATTGTCAAAATTATTTCTCACAGCATAACCAACCCTTTCTTCGCCGAGCTTTTTGAATTGCTGCGCAAACGTCTTGATGAAAAAGGATACATTGCCGTCCTTCAGATCATCGAGAGTATGGAATCATTAGTTTTTTCACAGGGAGATTTTGTTCAGGCAGACGGTATGATACTCTGTTTTTCCGAAAATGACGAAATCTTCACATCATTAAAAAACGCCGCGCCCAAAGATTATCCGATCGTTTGTATGCACGGACATAAACCTATTGAGAATTTTTCGACGATTATACTTGACGTTCGCAAAGGGGCTCGTTTGGTCACAGATTATCTCATTTCACTTGGATGCAGAAACTTTGCTTATGTCGGCGGGCCTATACAAAGCTCGATCTCAGTATTAAAATTCAAAGGTTTTACAGAAGCAATAGCCTCTGCACCAAATACCGTCAGCTGCTTATCTGTCGTACATGGTACATATGATTTAAAATCAGGTTATCATGCTGCTAAAGAATTACTCGCTTATCACAATCGCCCCGATGCCATCGTTTGCGAGAATGATGCACTCGCAGCCGGCGTCATTCATTGTCTCAATGAAAATGGTATCTCCATCCCCCATGAAATTCATGTCACAGGCTATGATAATATTCCTTTAGCAGAAATATTTATACCGCCGCTGACATCTGTGGCCATTCCGTCCGAAGAGTTATGTTCTGCTGCATGCAAAGAACTTATTGCGCAACTGAACAAGGAGAAGTCCATCGATCATTGTTATACACCGGAGCTTATTATAAGAAAAAGCTGAAACAATAATCATGGCATGTACTCATGACAGGTTTTATTTGGTTTATAAGATAACAGCTTAAAAGACACTCAAATCATTATACAGTTGACAAATAATCAAACTATAAATTGTACAGCTTTCTTGCATTTTGACTTAGAATATGAGTTATATATTCTTTAGCCAAGCGCAGAGACACGTAGCCTTCATCAACATATGATGAAAACACTTTAGAGAGAACCTTTCTTATGGCCAATACAGCGCCATAACTCTCAATGCTCGTCCAAGTATCGCACCCCCACATGACCTTATCCATGTTTCCGACCTCAATAAGCTGCTGGAGGAAATCTTCACATGCTGTTGTGGATATGAGCGGCAGCCAGCAAAGATCTGCGTACACATTCTTATAAACATGTATCAGGCCTAGTACGTCCTGTAACCATGGGTAGCTTCCGTGAAACAGTATAAACTGTGTTTTGGGATTTTTGGTGATAACCTCCTGAAGCTGCATAGCGTTGCTCTTTACCATGATACCAAGCCCCGTGTGAACCTGCATGGGCATATGGTGTTTTGCGGCCATTCGGCATATTTCGAAGAACACATAATCCTGGAAGTCTTTGATTTCTTGTTTTGTTGCCTTAGGGTTCATATATGCCTTTTGCGCATCTTGCTTTTGCACCTCATGAAAATCAAGTCCTCTGTCGTAAGCAACGGCAGATTTTAACGCTACACAGCCTTGGCTTTTCTTCATTATTATTTGTTGTTCAATTGCTTCAATATAGTCATCAAAAGAGGGGATATCGTCCCAGCTACAGATACGGAACGGGTTGTTACCGTTATGATCGCAAACTGCTTTGCTATATCCAAACAAGAACATATTAATTCGGTATGTCGGAGCAAAAATATCCGGATGGCCCTCATTAGAACCAGGATTCCAATACGCGTCCAGAATGACTTTTTCATAGAGACTGTTCAGTACATCAAGATGATAACGATTGTTTTCAAAACGTTTCTTTATTGTGCTATCAAAAACATCCCATGTGTTTTCATCCAATCGCTGACTGATGCCGCACAATTCTTGTAATGCCTTCTCCAGCCAATAAAAATATGTATTAGATCCCAGTAACCGTATATAGTCTTTTCTGCTCGCTTCTGTGTCAGCTAACGGGACACCGCACCAGGAAGTATAGCTATTGTCAAGTAAATCCTTGAGTCCTATACCTTCATGTTGCTTGTCCGGCAAATGATGATTATGGGTGTTTGTAATTTTTTGATTCTTACAAAACTCAAGCAATTCTTCATAGTGATGACCACGGTTATATGACTTCAAGATCAATATCGTTCCTCATCTTTCATAAATAGTTTAAGCATCTTCTCGATTGACTCATCCCAAAAACGCCATTCATGAGCACCGTTCCACTCTTCGTAGGTTGACTTGATAGAAAGCTTGGTGCACAGTTGCTTTATTCTTAAGTTAACGGGATATAAAAAGTCTTCAGTACCGCAAGTCAAATATAATTCTGGCAATACGTCACTTTTTGCTGCCTGCTCTAATATATACGGGATAGTGGCTTCATCCGGTATGTCCATCTCTAATCCGAATATCGCCTTCACATCTTTTTCAAAACCTGCCGCAACATCAATATCTATAGATAACTTTTTTAGCTCTAAAATATCATAGGCTCCTGAAAATGCACCGCAATAGCCAAAGCGGTTTGGATTTCCAAAAGCACAACGTAACGCCCCATACCCCCCCATGGATAAACCCGCGATGATAAGATCCTCTCTTCTGAGAGATGTTTTAAACATAGATTCTATTATTGCGGGTAACTCTTCAGCTATGTAAGTGTACGCTTTTTGCCCATAGACCATATCATTATAATAGCTTCTCTGCACTTCTGGCATCACAACGGTTAGATTATACTTTTCCGCATAACGTTCTATGGCTGTTCGTCTGTACCAAGCCGACGCGTTATCTGATAATCCATGAAGTAAGATAAGGGTTTTGGGGCTTCCTTTTCTTCTATTCTCACGGTGATCGTGCGGTAAAATAATATTCAGTTGTGTATCTAGCAAAAGCGATTTTGAATAAACGTTACCTGTAAAAAATGCCAAACCTGTTCTCCACTTATTTAATAAATACTTCGTCTTGTTTTATTCATGAGACTATAGACCAAGTACTCACTAATATTAATGCCGAACCTATAGTGCGTCAAGATTACTTTTTCAATTAGGGACAATGCCGTTTATCCTTATACCTATATTTCATTCATTTCAGCACCATATCTTTATTAAATAAATCCGAACGCGCTTACGAAGGGCTGCCGGATACGGTTCTGCAGTCAGCCGGGTAGCCATCGGACGCATGCTAACGTTGCAAGACTGCTGACACGCATATAACAACTACCTAGACGGATATCCACACGGATTTCTCCGTGATATAGTACGCAGTCGGCACCGATATCATATATACCCCCGCAGAGTCCGTCTATCGCTGCCGCGCTGGGCAGAATTTAGGCACTACTAACGGGCGGTGATAATGCCATTGGCACACAATACAAAATTTGAATATAAGATTCCAAACTTTAAGGGTCTATTGTATATATCAGTACAAAAAAAGAAAAAATGGGGCATCTGTTTTCCGGTGACGCCTCAAGATTTCATGTATCTTGAGGCGTTGTATCTGTGTCTAAATCACTTTACAAATCATGTCGATATAATACTTGTGTACGTTTAGATCTTTTGTGAGCTCCGGATGAAAGGACGTGACGAGCATATTATTCTGATGCGCAGCAACGATATGCCCGTCTATAGAAAGCAGCTTGTCAACATGATCTCCCGCCGCTTCTATCCAAGGAGCCCTTATAAATATAAGTTCTATAGGTTCTGGGCTTATAGCTGGTATGACCGCGTTTTTACTAAAACTGTCTATTTGTCTGCCGTATGCGTTTCGGCGGACCTTGATATCCATGGCCGAAAGATGTGGCTCTTCGTCCACGATGCCCTTCGCCAGCAGGATCATACCCGCGCATGTTCCCCAAGCGGGCATACCATCTACAATCCTGCTTTTCAATGCGTGAAACAAACCAAAATCCTTCATAAGCTTGCCAATTACGGTACTCTCTCCGCCCGGAAGAATGATGCCGTCTATTTCATTCAGGTCAATATTTGATTTCACCTCTACTGGTTCAACGTTATCAATGGCATTGAGCATGTGCATATGCTCAATGACTGATCCCTGCAATGCCAAAACGCCGACTCGTATCAATTTACCAGCCTCTTTCCGCAAGCAATTGCTGAGGCGCGATTTGTGAAATTTCCAAACCGGGCATAGGTTCGCCGATATCTTCACTGACCTCCGCCAATATTTTAGGATCGTTATAGTAAGTGACGGCTTTGACTATTGCGGCTGCATGCTTACGCGGGTCAGACGATTTAAATATTCCTGAACCTACAAAAACACCCTCGCTCCCCAATTGCATCATAAGCGCCGCATCAGCTGGAGTCGCTATACCTCCTGCAGCAAAGTTAACAACCGGCAGCTTGCCTGTTTCAGCCACAGACAACACCAGTTCGTAAGGCGCGCCGTTCTCCTTGGCATAACTCATCAGCTCTTCTTTCGGCATGTGATGAATACGCCGAATATCGGACATCATTGTGCGCATGTGCCTCACCGCTTCCACGACATTTCCGGTGCCTGCTTCGCCCTTGGTTCGGATCATGGCAGCGCCTTCTCCGATTCTGCGGAGTGCTTCTCCTAAGCTTCTAGCACCGCATACAAACGGCACTTTGAAGCCGTATTTGTTGATATGATACATATCGTCAGCAGGAGTCAGCACTTCACTTTCATCGATATAGTCAATGCCAAGCGCTTCCAATATCTGAGCTTCAACAATATGTCCAATCCGTGCTTTGGCCATGACTGGGATCGTAACAGCCTGCTTTATCTCTTTAATCATCTTGGGGTCGCTCATACGCGCAACGCCGCCTTGTTTGCGGATATCAGAGGGTACTCGTTCGAGCGCCATCACCGCGGCAGCTCCTGCCTCCTGTGCAATCAGTGCCTCCTCGACATTGGTTACATCCATAATGACCCCGCCTTTGAGCATTTGAGCAAGGTTTTTGTTTAAATCGTGTTGCTGATTATTCATTTCCTGTCTCCTCTATTCTTTGATATTGACAACAAGTTTTTACCTTTGTATGATTGTAAACGGTATCTGGCATCAACTAAATAGTCAGAATAGATATAATTCATGGTATCAGATCGGGGGGGTGAACAAATGACAATTGAATTCAATAATACCGCGCCGCTCTATAAGCAGCTATATGATTTTATAAAAAACGAGATAAAAAAAGGCAATATGAAAGTCGGAGATAAATTGCCTTCAAAAAGAAACCTGTCTGCGCATTTAAGTATAAGTCAAAACACCATAGAAACAGCCTATCAACAGCTGGCGGCAGAAGGCTATGTTAAATCTGTCCCCAAAAGCGGTTTTTACGTATGCGAAATTGAGGAGTTTTCTGCACCAATCGAAATTAAGCCTAAGCGTAGTCCAGAAAACATTCAGGAACCAAAGCCCAAACAGTATCGATACGATTTTAGGACAAATACGGTTGATACAGCTTTTTTCCCTTTTTCTACTTGGGTCAAAATATCCAAAGAGATTATGCACGATGAGAATAGAGAATTGTTGAAGACGACCCACCCACAGGGAGATTACCATCTCCGGGAAAGCATATCAAAGTATTTACATCATTATCGCGGGGTCAATTGCTTGCCGGAGCAAATCATCATCGGTGCCGGTACTGAATATCTTTTGGGCCTAATCACCCAGCTGCTCGGCAGGAACAGAGTTTATGCAATCGAAAACCCCGGTTATCCAAAAACGTACAAGATACTAAAAAGCCATAATGCCAATATAAAATTTATACGCCTTGATGAGGATGGTTTAAAAATCGATGATCTTGCCAGATCAAACGCCAATGTTGTTTATATTACGCCGTCTCACCATTTCCCTTTGGGTATTATTATGCCTATTTCCAGACGAATGCAATTGCTAAAGTGGGCACATCAATCTGCGGACAGATTTATTATCGAAGATGATTACGACAGTGAGTTCCGATTTAACGGACGTCCGATCCCCGCGCTTCAGGGCCTGGATGTAAATGAAAAAGTTATATATATCAGCACTTTTTCGAAAAGCATCGCCCCTTCTATAAGAATCAGCTATATGGTTTTACCAATGCCGATGCTTCAAAGGTTTAGCGATGAATATTCGTTTTATTCCTCTACAGTGTCTCGTTTCGAACAATATACGCTATTTCGTTTTATACAAGGCGGACATTTTGAAAGACATTTGAACAGGATGCGAAATGTGTATAGATCAAGGAAAGACGCTCTGATTGAAGAGATCAAAAAGCTTTCTTTTGGTGAAAAAATTGAGATAATCGGTGAAAACGCAGGACTTCACTTAATGCTTAGGGTGCATGGACGGCTAACGGAAAATGATTTAATAACCCGTGCTGAAAAAGTTGGTATAAAGCTATATGGCTTATCCGAATATTATTTAGCGCCGTTTGAAAATATGCCCAACAACGTAGTCGTTATTGGCTATTCGAATTATAATAAATCCGAAATAGCGAAAGCTATACACCTTTTAAATAAAGTATGGACTTAAGAAAGCGCTCTAGTCGCCTTCTTAAGTCTTTTTATTATTGGAATATTTTTCTTTTCCTTTTTAGAGTAATTATCTAAACAATGGCTCTTTCAAAACTCAATAAGTTTTTTATTTTTTACAAATACTAATCTTAAACCAACAAAGGAGTATTGTATAAATGGATTTAAAACGAGCAAAAGAAATAATTGCCTCGCCGGTTATGATGGATGTTACGTATAACGGTACACCGATTTATATCGAGAGCATTACCGGTGATAACACCACGGCATATGTTCATCCTTTAAACCAGCCAAACAAACGACAAAAAGCCGACATAATCAGTCTAATTGAACATTAAAAAGATGACTGCCTTCTGCTAAACGCAGAAGGCACTTTTTCCAAGTGCAAAACGTCTAATAGTAGGGTTTGACACAGACTGTCCGTCTATGTCAGGGTATATTACAATTAACACAAAAAAACACAGCTTTTAAAGTGTACTGCAAAAAAATGTCGTATAAATGTAGTAAAACAAATCGGCTGTCCAGCCACTCAGTTTTAAATTAATTTCTCTTTCGTATATAAGCTGATAAAAACAAACCAAGCACAGCGGAAACCATCATCGGATAAAAAACAATCTGATAAGACCCTGTCGTATCCCGGATAAAACCTGAAACAAGAACGCCAATAACGGCTCCGACACCATATGCGGTAAAAACGATACCATAGTTTTTTGCATGATGTCTGCTTCCAAACATAATAGCCGCTGCCGCCGGGGCTACTGCCAGCCATCCGCCGAGCGCCAGCCACAGCAACGCAAAAGTCACAACATACAATGCAACAGTTTTTGCGCCCGCCACTAACATGATTGTGGATGCCGTGAAGATAATTGCAAATAACAATTGTGCAGCTTTTTTTGGTTTTAACAAGTCAGTAAGCCATCCAAACAAGGGACGTCCAATACAGTTAAACACAGCAAACGCCGAAACCAGCATGGCTGTTAAGGTCTCATCCAATTTGAATATTTCCTGTCCGACTGGCCCCGCCATGCTGACAGCCATAAGTCCATTAAATGTTCCTACTGCAAAGCACCCCCACAAGGCATAAAATGCGCCTTTTCGCATCATTTGTTTTGTGGGTATGTCCCCTTCTCTATTTACATTTGTTTGTATTAGCATGGCCTTGGGTGTTGATCTGAAGACCATGGCCGATAATACAATAACCAAAAAGAAGATGAATCCCAAATACTGAAAAGTCTTCATCAAACCAAACGACTCAATCATATATCTTGCAAGCGGTGCTGTTATAAAAGGTGATAAACCAAACCCCGATAGTGTTAAACCTGTGGCCAAGCCTTTTCTGTCAGGAAACCAATTTGATATTGCTGAAATAACCGCCCCATATACAACACCAACGCCGCCTCCCGCGACAATGCCAAGGCTCACGACCATTGTTACAATGTTCTGGGAGTATGAAGAAACGATCCAGCCAGTTGCCACCATTATGCCGCCTATTAAAATGACCTTAAGATGTTTTTGCTTTTGAAGAATGATACCGGTTACAGGCATTGCAGCTGCATAAAAGACCAGGAAAAACATATAGGGCAAACCGCTTTGTGTGGCATTTATATTAAACAGGACTTCTATCGGATGACGGAATATACTCCAGGAATAGATGGTGCCCAGGCAAATAAAAATCAATATTCCGCAAAAAACCACTTTCCATCTTTTGTTTTCTTTTTTTATCGCTGTATATCCGCCCATAATAACTCCTTGACACTTGCTATTTGTTATCCCTGTCTTAAGGGTTACAATAATGACAATATTCAGGAGATGCATGCTCCCCATTGGGATACATGGCCACATAAGTGTGGCTGCATTTTTGGCATCTATGAATATTTTTTTATCGTTAACTCACTCTGCGCGCCGCAGCACGGCACGGTAATCCTTTTAACTTTTCTGTAGCAACAAACCCGGGTGATCCACATTTAGGACATATCATATGAATATTCTGTATAAGATTCTGAGTTGCATGTTTTATATTTTTCATCCTTGTCGGATTTTCATACGCACGCATATCTGTTTCAATAAAAACTCTTCCGGTGCGGGTTTTTTAATTTCGCCTAGTTAAAAGCATCTATTAAAGAATCGTTATGATTGATTCCTTTAATTATATTTTTTAGACTTGTTATTATCGGGTCTAATTATAACATGATGCTCCGGAAAACCAATATTTTTTGCGAATACAAGAACATCATCATAATGATCAGCCAAAATGTGATTATAGTTGGTGTCAGCACTTTCATAGACGCCATTAACAACGAGCTTATTTCTTTTGTCGAGCAAAACTAGCGCTGTGCCTTCTTGAGATTTTTTCCTTTTGATTTCTCTTGAGAAAGTACCAAGTCTGTCTGTATCAAATTCGGACTCCACGATTATTTGGCAACCGATTTCTTTTTCCAATAGAGGTTTTATAATAGCCTCTTTTTTATGCTTTGTTACTAGTACAATTTTACGGTCTTTATAAAGAGAACTCTTTTCACTCATATTTCCCCTCTTAAACATTATCGATTAAAAGATGAGCATACCTTTTTTGTAGATATGCCTATAATTATTGGTGTTATTTTCTGTAAGAATTCTTTTCTGAGAATCATTCCCTAAAGCCCTTTGTTTTATTGGTTTATCTGCAATATTAAGAAACTCCGTTGTTTCTTTCTTTGCGCTGAATGATTTCTCCATTTGCTCTTTTCTCTTTACTCTTTTCTTTTTTATTAACACTTAGAAATATATTCTACCTAACAACTGACTTCGGAAAGGAATTTGATAAGAACATTTTGTTTTGCTGTCATTCAGCAGATTATAATAATACTGCCTTGTATTCTATTTTTTCATAGCCTGCATCACACATTTTCCGCAATGGCCAGTAGATCCCACACCCTCACACGTCATGCCAACAGTGTCAGTGATGCTTGGGTTGTCATGCCCTCTTTGGGTGCAAACAGCCTCCACAGCTATGCAAGACTTGGAGGCAGTGTGTGGAAGAAGCCGATAATGCCATATGGGGGCTTCTCCATTGTTCAAAAGGAGTACGAATACCAAAGCTCTCTAGACTCCATGATTCTTTCTCCTTCTTTCTAGCGATATAAGAATTAAAAATATAAAAAGCCGACCCTAACTTCTTAATAAAGAGTAGATATCGGCTTACATTCAGACTGGTTATTTAACCCTTCGTATGTCTTCCAGAGTACTTCTTATTTACTTTTCAAATCTTCTCTCTATGTTCTCACTAAGTGTGATGATAATTATTTTCTCACCGGTCTTTGTGCTAACATCAGAATGCATACTAATTATCTCAACATCAATAATTTCATTAATAAGGGCTTCCAGATAACCTATAGAGCTTTCGAAGAGCGTCACCCGAACTTTCTTAAGCAACTCAACACCTTGCGGATTTTCAGCGATTTTTTGTTCTGACTTGCTTAAAAAACCTTTGAGCCGAACCACAATGATATCTTGTATTATTATCGACTTTATTTGTTTGGGACCCCTGCCCATAAATTCTATTTCGAATTTACTGACAGCTTCGCTGATCTTTGCTTCCGTCTGACCCTTTGTCATCTTACCCTCCTTCAAGAAAGTAACATATAGACGCCTTCTGAGTCAATATATAATATAATTGATTGTTGCCATTATTAATTCTCATGAATCAATAATATCAATAGCAAATCCATTTTCTTCTACGTAATAATCTACAAGTTCGTTAATTGGCATTTCTCCATTTTCATCAACAATTCTTTCTACAAAGAAAAATCTCTTTGCCTCATTCGATAATTTGTCTATCTTGATTCTTTTATAATCAATTGTTGTTATTACTTTAAATGATCTTTCTTTTAATTCAGTGGAGAACTCAAAACCATCAACATTAAACATATCTTGACTATAAACATGTTCTATATTATCTTTATATCCTTGTAGAACTTTTGAATCTCCGCTTTCTAATACATATTCCTCTTCAAAAACTTGTTTTGTTACAAGTTCGTCTTTATAATTAATGGTAACAGTATCAAAAGTATTAACATTTTTTTGTTCAATATCTCTTGTTAGTATATAACTATCCATACGTTGGCTACATCCGCTAATTAAAATTATATTTATCAAAAGAATTACATATATTATCTTTTTCAATTTAATTCTCCAATCATTTATATTTTATTATCCAAGCAAATCATCATATATTTTTTGACTGAAGTCATAAACACCTATTTCAGGATTTGTTCGTCCTCCAGTTACTGAAAGTCCAGTCCTATTAATACAGACAGTTCCAACAGCCGATAAGTCTGTAACGTTACCTTCCCCATCAAATATTAGTAATACATTCCTATATCTAGTTGTATTTGTAGTAGACATGAAATCATCTACTGTGAGTTGTTGTGGATAGCTGAAGTGATAGCCTACTAAAGCGCCCCCTCCATGTTCATCTAAATAGATATTATTACATATTTTATCTACCACATCTATAACCGCTTTATGTATCCTGACTCAAGAACCGGCCTATAGACGAATCGTAATAACGGGCGTTCATATATTGCAGCTCCGTGCTTGTGTCCATAATGCTGCTGGTAAACGTCACCTCGCTCTCAAATACTTCATCGTTCGGATTGGTGATCGGATTGCCGTTCTCGTCGTATTTGGTCGATGCCTTGTTACCGAACTCGTCGTATGTATTCCCCTCGATAAGCTTACCGTCCGGCCTCACGATGTTCGTCACACTGCCGCGAATGTCGTAGTGATAGAAGAAGTACTGGTTGGCAAGCTCATACTCCGTACCCGGGCCAAAGTCATCATCAAAGAGTTTGCTGGCAATGGATCTGGCCGTTCGGATCTAGTATGTTCTCCGTCATCAGCTCATTGGCGTTTGCAGTCAACAGCCCAAATAAGAGCATCTCCAGCGAATGAATCACTATAGAATGCTCTTAAAACTATACTAGGGTCTGCTGATCTACACAACAAATCCGGCTGCAACCGAGCTCCCAAGAGCACGTGTTCCAAGATCTCTTAAGGAACAGTCAATTGAAAAATGGCACAAAAGAAATCTTCATCTTCCTCCACAGATTCATTGTCAGTAAAATCATGTGAATCTGTGTCTCACAAGTAACCTGCAAACGAGAGGTGAGCCGATCAAGCCCGTAACAGCGCTTGCCAGTTCCAAACTTGCCCTCAACTTCGTTTCGCTCCCCAGCCTCTCTACGTTCATCACGGCATTGCTACGCATAAAGCGCCTTATCCTTCGGCGGACGTCCCAGTTTGGGTCCGCTCATATGAATATGGTGCATATCGCAGTATTGCAGGTTATCTCTGGTTCTGTATATCTTGTCAGCGAGTATTCGCTGTGGATATAATCCTGTTTGCTCTTTGTATCTGACACTGATTGCAACCTTGGCTCCGAACTCAACATCTGCTGTCGCCTTACCGCGGACAATAGGCCTTACCCAAGGCTGATGAATGCTCACAATCCGATCTGGTACTTGATGCGTTTTGGTTTCATACATTTGCTTCTGCTGTTCATACAGTTTACGCACCACCGCCAGCCGCTGCTGCGAGTTAGACGATAGTTTTGCTGTATCACAGGTTTCAATCGCCGCCAGATCGCGGCGCATATAACAAAGCTGCTTCCTGATGGTTGCTCGAATCACCTTCTTTTTGGGCTTGCGGTTTCTGATAAAGCGAAGGTAGTCCCGACGGGCAACCTGCCGGTAGGTTCTGGGCTTAACCCCGTTCGTCAGTCCCATCTCATGCAGCTCGTCAATAATTCCCTCCAAACATTCAAGGCCTTCGTTGAGCAGCGATATATCAGTCGGAAACCGAATATCTGATAGCACACATGTCGCATCCAGTATCAGCGTTCCTTCGTTTGTTTTTCCTTGTGTTTCTGCGCTTTCCCCGCCATTGGCCGCACCGCCCGACGGATCATTTTCATCATCATCTTTCTTTTTGCGACCAATGATGTAGTCGTTTATCTCTGCCAGCATCTCTGGTGTGATTCTTTTGCGAAATAACGTTAGAACGCTCGCTTCCATTGGTGCTTTGTTTGAGAACGCCTCAAGCCCGATGAAATACTGCAAATATGGATTCTCTGCAATCATTTCGACTGTTTCATCATCTGACAGCACGTACTTTTCTTTAATAATCTGTGTCCCGATCGCCATACGCACCGGTTTCGCCGGACGGCTGAACGGCGTCTCCTTAAAATTCTTTGCGTATTTCTCTTCAACCAAATCCCACGGTATTAGCTCTGACATTCTGATCCAGCGGTTATTCGGATCAAGTCCCGACAACATCATGAAATTCTCAGGCGCTTTGAACATGCTCATCTGCGGCGATTTCTTCTTATACATGGCGTCTCCAAGTGCAAGGTTTTTGTGCTTATTCTGCTGTTTCTCTTGCATTTATTATACCATATATAGCCACTTCTTGCCTTGTTTGCTGGCCTCTCGTGTTTTTCAGTAGCCCCTATACTAATGGCTTACAGCAGCTTTATAAATCTAATTAATCCTCCATCTTCACTATCTCCTTCACTATCTCCTCATCCTTATTATAGATCTGTGCAAGTCCAACCACACCATTTCGTTTATATACTATATAAAGTTTATTCCCATCTGAAAGATTATAAATAAACGCATTTAAGATGAATCCGTCCAGGTCATATTCAGCAGTATCATGTGGAGGACCCAAAGTCGTTTGTATTTTCTCTGAATTTGTATCGCTATTTATAAACTCCAACTCATCACTCGAAATATTATAATTTATTTCCCTTAAATATTTATCGCTATCGATCTTTATTGTTTTCTTTTCCTGTAATCGTACTGGATTTGCATCATTTAACCCATAAAAAGTAGCGTCCTTAAGCTTATGGTTAGCAAATTCAACCCTTAATATTCCATATTCATTGAAATAATCATAAGAGGAGGTATCAATGTATATGGTTGATCTATGCGGTAATCCGAGCAATTCAAAGACTTCTTTTTCTGGCATATTCTTATACAAGGTGTCTATATCACTCGAATTAAAATCAAATCTTACAATCAAATCCATGCTCTGAACACATGCTGAAAAACAAAGCATTAGCACCGGTATTAATATAAAAACTAAAACTTTTTTTACTTTCAAATCCTATATCTCCTCTCAAATAAAATCTATCAGTATTTCCAAATCACATCATTATTCCAATTGTTTTTATAGTAAATCATATTACTGCCACGAAAAGCGTATTCGATACCATATGCACCGAAACAATCATATTGTATAGGTACAGTTTCTTTCCCTGCGAAATTTTCATTATTGTCTGGAGAAACATATATTGTTACGTCACCTGTGACAAGAGTAGCTTGAGGATTAAAATCTCTACCTTCAAATACGTATCCAGCCACTTGCAGTGATGTAAAAAACATACTCACACCATCTGTTGGGTAGGTAAGTACATAGCTAATTATTTTATCTGCTGTAGATGGTTCAACATAATAATTTATATCATAATAAGTGTTTCCTCCATTAACTTCATATGTATTTGGCCAATACTCAACTAAGTTTCTTTCAGCATAATCAATATCTATTGCTTTTTGCGATTCTCCATTGTTTTCATAGAATATTGCAAGAGAATCAAATGCATCAATTACAGCAGTCTGTGAATCTGACAAAACTTTATTTTTCTTGCTAGATTGTACAGCGGCCAGCTCTTGTTGGTATCTACCAATATTTGTTTGCATGCTACCAATTTCTCTGCTCGCTTTAATAATCCCCTCCTTAATTCTGGACCTTTCTGAAGAAGGTAAATATGAGGATGATAGCGTCTTTCTCATGGATTCTTGATATTTTTGTAATTCTGATATTCTATTCTGTGCAGCCTGAATCTTTTGCTTATAATAGCTTTCTCCATAATGTCCCGTGGGGTCAATCATATTTACAGGGTTATTACCGCAGTAGCTGTACAAATGCTGCGTCCACGGCTCATACGCGTTACCGCTGTATGTATCCTGAGTGATGAACCGGCCAGTCGTCGAATCATAATAACGCGCATTCATATATTGTAATCCCGTGCTTGTGTCCGTGATGCTGCTGGTAAACGTGACTTCGTTCTCAAACACTTCATCATTCGGGTTGGTGATCGGATTGCCGTTCTCGTCGTACTCCGTCGTCTGCTTGTTGCCGAACTCGTCATATGTATAGCCCTCGATAAGCTTACCGTCCGGTCGCACGATGTTCGTCACGCTGCCGCGTATGTCGTAGTGATAGAACATATGCATATCCTGCAGCTCATATTCAGTATTCGGGTCATTGTCGTCATCAAAACGCTTTGAGGCCACAATGGTACCGCTTGGATCAAGCACGTTTTCCGTTCTAAGTGCGCCGCTGCCGTTTTGTGTATATAGATTGCACTCCCCGTATAGAAATACTTCTACGTCCTGCTGATCGAATTGCCAACTCCGTCGTATAGGTATTCCGTCTTTTCCACACGCTTCCATTGTATTATATATGTTTTCGTTAATCGTCGTCAAATTGTTGACAAGATCGCTGACATCCTCCGGCGCAGCCGCTTCTGTCATACGGTTAAGCAAGTCATATTGGCGTGAGCGTTCTGACACCACACTGTTGCCGCTATATGCACATTAGCCACCTAGAAAATACGCACACGGATTTTGCCGTGATACAGGCGCTTAGCGGCCAGAGCACGCAGTTTGCAACTATTTCGCACATACATCCGCAGAGCCCATCCATCGTTGCAGCAGCGGGAACTATAGAAGTGCTTTTCAACAGGCGGAAAAAGTGTGTTGGTACACCTGTTGGTACACAGAAAAATCAAAAAAATAAAAAACCCCGAATCATCTGTGTTTATCGGGGTTTCCGTGGCGTACCCGGGAGGATTCGAACCTCTGACCTTTGGAGTCGGAGTCTCAAACGTTTTGCTATCATGTGCATAACAGCAGGCTTTTTCATCGTTTTATTATGCATAAAATGCACGTCATGAATATCCGTTGGTACACCTGTTGGTACACAGATTTAATCTTGTTCTCTCCTCATACGTTTAATAGATCTCATCAGAATAGGTATTAAGTACTAAATTTGTCCATTATCTGAATTCAGTCGTTCAAATGCCTCTATTAGAAAAGTCTTAATCTCATTGTCGCAAAAAGCTGGTCATTTTCCTCATTGGATTCTTTTCCAGTATCTACGATAAAGATGCATTCAGGACATAAGGCTGAGCAGACAGCATACCTATTAATCAGTGACTCCTAATATCTTAATTGCTCACTTATTCGCATATATGTTGCCCTGCGGCAAACTTATAAGATTTCTCTGCTGAGATAAATCTTCAATCACTCCCAGATGGGACGGCAATGATGTCCATGGCTCTATGCAAAGATATGGCGCATCCGTCTTCGGCGTATGCCAGAGCCCGAGATACGGCATCTGCGGATTCGTGACACACACGGCTTTTGCTCCCATGTCGCTTTTGAGCGTGACGGTATCTGCCATTCCTGAAAGCACCACCGCATCGTTATCAAAAAGCTCATGTGAAAGCGGTAGCACGTGCCCGTTGTGTAGCGAAAGCGGCTTGTCTTCTCCTGAGCAAAAACCTTTTTCACTGATACCGATACGAATCGGCATTGTCTCTTCACTGAATTCAAGATAATAGTCTCCAAATTTAAGCCCGGTTTCCAGCGGCACAAAAAAGCCCGGGTGTCCGGCTAATCCAAAGAACATTGTATCACAACTCCTGTTCTCGACGACGTATTGAATAATCAGTTTTTTACCGGATAGTCTGTATATCACCCGCAAAGCAAAACGAAAGGGATACATGTCTCGCGTTGCGTTATCGTCTTCCAATAAAAACGTGACTTCTGTTTTCTGCCGTTGTTCTATTAAAAAAACCTGATGCGCGGCAAAGCCATGTATCCCCATCGTATAACTCTTTGAGTCCAAGAGGTACGTTTTATCCGTCAGCCGCCCGATATACGGAAACAGATGAGGCGCGCGGCCAGTCCAGACAAGCGGGATCCGCGTTCCAGAGATATTCCGTTCCTTCGCTATCGCGGATTGACTGCATCTCGGCACCGAGTGATGCGATTTTAACAGTCAATGCATTTTTTTAGCGTGATGTCCATTAGTGTCACCTTTATTGATAAAGAAATGAGCTCTGCATATCAAAGCTCATCTCTTTGCGTGTATCTTATGTTTATTGGCTGCTGTTCAAAGATGATGCTGCATAAAAAGACATAACAGCAACAGATCATACCTCTAGCTGATTGCGATACTCGTTGGCGCTTACGCCTTCGATCTTTTTAAACACTCTGGAGAAGTGACCCGTGTCCGCATATCCCACGAGCTCACAGATATCGCCGATTTTTAGGCTCGGATCCGTGAGATGCTGTTTTGCCGCCTTGATGCGGGTGGAGTTGAGCAGATCATAAAAGCTTTTGCCTGTATGCTTGTTTAAAAGCTTGGACAGGTGCCACTGCGATACATAACAATGATCCGCAATGTCCTGCAGCGTCAGCTTTTCCGCATATTTTTCCTCGAGGCAAGCCAGCGCCTGACGTACGATGAAGCTGTTGGCACTATGCTCATCATCCCGAGGCTCGTTTCCCGACTCATTGCCGCTTTTGGTTTTCTCAAGATTGCCAATCATGGTGGTGAGCGCTTCGTTGATTTCCTCCATGCGCGACGGCTTTAGCAGCAGCCGCGTGACACCGAGACGAATGGCTTCCTGTGCATATTCAAAGTTGCGGTAACCGGTAAGGACTGTCACCTGCATGTTGGGAAATTCACTTTTTAAGCCCACGAGCATAGTCAGCGCATCTGTATCCGGCATTTTGATATCCGTAAACAGTATGTCGGGCGCGTGTTCACGTATGGCTTTGGTTCCTCCCGCCGCGCTGAAAGCCGTATCCACCACTTCGCAGTCAAAGCGTTTCCATTCCACAACTTTTTTTAAACCCTCAACGATGATCGCCTCATCGTCAATTAGCACAACTTTATACATGACTGCCTCCCAACGTTTGATGATTTCATCATAACACGGTCAGCCCTTTATCGCACCTACTGTGAGGCCTTTGATTATATTCTTTTGAAGAAGTATATATACGATCAGCACAGGCATCACGACGAGCACCACAGATGCCGCCATGAGACCGTAGTTAACGCCAGCCTGTGAATTGATTTCATTAAGCAGCAGCGTGATCGTCTTCTCATGCGGATATCGCAGCAGGAACATCTGTGTAAACAGATCGTTGTATGACCATAAAAACGAAAATATCGCGACCGTGGCAAAAGACGGCTTTGCAACCGGTATAATAATCTTGAAATAAATTTTAAAGATACTGCATCCGTCTAAATATGCGGATTCCTCGAGTTCTATTGGAACAGACCGAATGAAGCCCATCAACACAATGATGGAGAACGACAAGTTCCCTGCGATCTGCGGCAATATAACGGACAATACTGAAGCCCAGCGGTTACCTGTGCTTGCGATGCCCCATGCCGCCTCCATACGGAATACGGGTATGATCGTAGAGAAGACCGGGAACATCATGCTCGCAATCACAAGACCGTAGATAATTTTTTTGCCTTTAAACTCATAACGAACAAGCCCATAAGCCGCAAGGCCTGCAAGCAGCACGACGAAAAATGTCACCGTCAAGGAGATAACAAGGCTGTTAACGTATGCGTTCACAAAATCCGAGCGCTCGCCTGCCGTTTGATAGTTATCCAGCGTAAAACTGTCTGTCCACGGCCAGGGAATCGAAAACGAGTCGGAACGGATTTCACCTTTTTGACGAAATGAATTGATGATGACCCAAAGAAACGGATAAACTGTGGTAATGCCCCAGATGATAAGCACAAGATAAGTGAAAATCTGAGAGACAGAGAACCTGCCTTTGCGCCCCGTCGGCATACGTGATGTCAATTTGCTCATACGAATTTCTCTCCCCTCAATAGTCCTTCTGCTTAAACACTTTGTTGGCCACCTGCGCAAACACCACACCCAGCACCACAATAACCACCGCGATTGCCGAGGAATAGTCCACGTCACCACGTAAAAACGCCTGGTTATACATGTACGTGCCCGTCAGCCATGACTGATCCATGGGTATGCCTGCGCCCATCATCACCCAAGGCAGATCAAACACTTTAAGTGCGCCGGTGATGGCAAGCACAAGACAGGTACAAAGCACGTTTCTCAACAGCGGCAGCGTGACATACCATACGCGTTTTAGACCGCTCGCGCCGTCGAGTTCGGCAGCTTCATAAACGTCGGGTGATATGTTGTTAAGGCCTGTCACGATAATCACAAAATAGAAGCCCACATATTGCCACATGACCGGCGTGAGCATTGTGCCAAGGAAATGCTCGGGATTCTTCCAGTCAATATTTTCGGCAACCCCGAATACGTTTTGCAGCAGCTGATTGAGCATGCCGCCTTTATATAAGAATATCAAGTTGAACAACAAGCCAAGTGCCGTGGCGCTAATCACGATCGGGAAGAAGTACACGGTTCTGAAAAACTGTGCACCTGCCCTGATTCGATCCACAAGCAGTGCCAGCACGAGGGCAATGCCCACCTGAAAAATAATCGTCGTTGCAGTTAGTAGCAGTGTGTTTTTAAGTGCTGTAAGCATATTCGGATCTTCAAACATTTTGACATAGTTAGTATACCACGGCTGATTCGTTCCCTCAGCCGCCGTACCAAGACCCGAAATATTCAAAAAGCTGTTGATGATGTTTTGTATAAACGGATAATACAGAAATATCGCTAAGAATACAAAAGCCGGTATCAGAAACAGCAGCAGTGGCGTTTTCTTTTTGTAGATTGTAGAATTCATAGCATACCGCCTCATTATTGGTTGAATAAGGGGCTACTAAAGAGCAGCCCCTTGTTTCTTTGTCATACGGATTTTATTCGGCAGGCTGAATGGCAAGCGCCGATTCCAAAGCTTCGGCAGCTGTCATCTTTTCGGTTACAATGTTTTTGACGTTTGCAAACAGATCGGCACGCGCTTCTGCGCTAAGCGAATCCTGCACCGCGCCCACAATACTGGTCACTTCGCTGCACATATCGGCTGCAGAAAGCTGAATCTCATTAAGACCCGCCGGTTTTGCGCCATTCTTAAGAGCGGTCACCTCGGTGGTCACGAACGTGGAAAGAACGTCGTCTCTTGTCATATACTCGATGAACTTGATCGCCGCATCCCGCTTGGTTTCATCTTCCCAAGCCTGTCGTGTGATGTAATAGCCCATGGAAATACCGCCGATGATATCGGTCGCATCTCTCTCGCCTTTGCCCGGTACATACCTGACTGCAAAATCACTTAAGTGATCGGCGCAGTTCTCTACGAAATATCCAACCTTCCACGAACCGTCGATAAGGAAAGCAGCTTCGCCGTCAGCCATGAGCTGGACGGTTTCTGCATCGGTGGCTGTGAGCGTATTTTCAGGGAGATATTCAAGATCATAAAGTTGCTTTAAGTCTTCAAAACCAGCTGCCCATTTCTCGCCTGTGGCGTCAGTGGCCGACGCGGGCACATCGAGGTGGTTGGCTGTGTTGCCGTTGTTAAAGACAGTGAATTCAAACCAATAGTGAGGCACCTCCTGCAGCGACACGGCGACAGGTGTGAAACCAGCGTCCTTGATCTTCTGGCAGTCTGCAAGGAACTGTTCCCATGTATAGCCCGGTCCGGGCACATCCACACCCGCAGCCTCAAGAACCTTTGTGTTTACAAACAGGCTCTCCCAGTAACCGCTGGACGGAACCGCATATACCTGACTGTCTACCGGAGACAGAACGAGCATGTCTTCCTTCATGTTGCTGGCATAATCGGGATATTCAGCGCGAATTTCTTCGAGGGATACTACCTTGTCCGCTTCAATGATGGGATTAGCATCGGAACCCAAGAAATAGAATAAGACATCGGGTTCTGTACCTGTCTCAAAGTCAGCCATCACTTTGGCTTTCCATTCCTCGTTCGAGGTTGCGGAAGCATCCAGCACGGTATTTCCGGTTTCCTCTTCATAGCCGGCTACCGCTGTTTCATAATTGCCGCGGTTGCCGTCATCGCCGCCGTAAGAAGTGACAACTGTGATTTCCACAGGTGCCTCAGCCTCTTCCGACTGTTCCGCAGGAGCGCTTTCAGACGTCTCTGGGGATTCCTGATCAGGTGAAGCTGAAGGCTGAGCACTTTGCCCTGAGCAGCCGGCAAATACAGCAATGGCCATCACCAAAACCAACATGAGTGCAATGGTTTTCTTCATTGTTTACATTCCTCCAAAAAATGAAATTTGGGCCAAGCAGGCTTTAACCTACTCTATAATAATTATAGAATATATAAATAGACATCCCCTATACCCACGATTGCGTTTTCTTGCTTGTGGTTGCCCGATTATGAGCAAAACTCGACATGTGGAATCACAATACGGGCCAGCGTCCTGCCTGAAGGAAGCCCGTTGATCATCAGACCGCCCTCTTCTCCATAAAGAATTTTCAGCCTCCGGTTCACGTTACGGATGCCGATGCACTCACGGCTTTCCCCGCCGCTGTCATTGTCGCTATGGGCATATAGCAAATTGGTAATGGCTTCTTTGTCTGCCTGTGTCATTACACCGTCGTTTTCCACTTCCAATATTAATGCGTCTCCTTCCAGCCTGCTGCGCAGGATGAGTTCACCTTTTTGCCTAAGAGCAATACCGTGTTCAATCGCGTTTTCGACAATAGGCTGGAGAATCAGACAGGGTACCAACGCATTCAGCGTCTGCGGGTCGATCTCCTTGGTGATGGTAAGCCTGTCGCCCAGGCGCTCCGAAAGTATATAAAGATACGCTTCGGTATAGGACAGCTCCTGCTGGACGCTGCCGCGCGCGCGTCCTCCCCTGGCCGTTGCTGCGTCCAGCATCATAGACAGCGCTTCGATCATGCGGCACACCTTGTTATCCTCAGCCATGCGCGCCGCCCAAAGTATCGCCTCCAGCGTGTTGTTCAAAAAATGTGGATTGATCTGAGAACGCAGTGCCTTCATGCGGGCGTCCTGCAGTGCCAGCTGTTCCTGATAGCTGCGTTCAAACTGATACTCGAGCTGCGTGGACATGCTGTTAAAGCGCTCCGTCAGATATCGAAACTCGCGGCTTTGCGGGAGATCCTTCACCGTGTAGCCGCGTTCCCCTGCTTCCATATGTGCCGCCGCATCCACGAGCACATCCACCGGACGCGAAATGTAATGATAATATGCCCACATGACAAACAGCAACAGCGGCACGGCAAACAGCCCGATCAACGGCAGTGTCGATGTGACATTCGGAAACTCGTCCACCAGATCGGCGCTGTCGGATATCACACTGAGCTTCAATGCATGCCCGTTAAGACGGGCAGATGCCTGAATGTTGTAGGTACCGCTTAAGCTGTCGTAATGAACGCCGTCGTTATCTTCAATGCTGATTTTTCCTTCGCCCACCACATTGCGCGTGATATTGTCCAAGCGTATAACCGCATTTTTTAGCCACACGATGTTGCGCAGACTTTCAAAAAGTGTTACCTCGTTGCATTCCATCACGATAACGGCATAGGGTTTAAAATCTCTGTCCACGATGTTGCGCACCATATAGAGCTTCTGCTCGCCTTGCATAAACCCGATTTGCGTGCCAAGATCGGCATAGGTATTAAGAACATGCTGATGGATGTTTTCTTGATAGTTTTTGAGACCGTATATTTCACCGGGTTTCATCCGGTTGCTTGCATAGTATATGTCGTCGGGTAAAGAAGTAAAAAAGAGAAATGTGGCGTTAAAACTGTCATCATAGCCATATTGCTGTAAAAGATAGGTCGTGACGGTGTCATAGAGCACAATACCGTCTTTATCACGCTTGTACTTAGCGTAAGCGTTGTCTATCGTTTCATCATAAGAGGATGCGCGGGAGGCATCCATCGCGCTGCCGAACTTATCAACCGTCTGCTGAAAGGCGATATCCACGCTCGTGGTTATTGTATCTTTTATGCGATCCTGCACATTATTGGTTATTGAATAGCCGGAGTAGACGAGTATGACTGTGATCGGCACGATCCAGCAAAAAGCCATGATCGCCAGCAGTCCCCATTTGAGAGACAGCCCCTGTTTGGTGGATTTGCGCATACTCGCATACCTCCGCTTCGTTATTCTATACGTGTTAAATATAACACGCCATTTATATATTGCATTATATCACTTTGAAAAGTTTCGTTTCAATGCACGATGCCGCTTCAAGATCAGCAATGATTGTCACATCCGCGTGCAGCTGCAGCACGGATGCAGGCACCTCGGGTGTCACATCCTCAAAAAACGCCCGCCGTACAATCTGCGCCTTGCTTTCTCCTGACACCAGCAGCACAATTTTTCGCGCACCCATGATATTGCCGACGCCCATGGTAATCGCCTGTGACGGCACTTTTTTAGGGTCGTTCTCAAAAAAACGCGCATTGGCCAAACGCGTTCTTTGAGCAATCTGTACCACATGAGTTTTCAGCGTAAAAACGGTGCCCGGTTCATTGAAACCGATATGACCGTTATGCCCAATGCCCAAAAGCTGCAGATCGATACCGCCCCAAGACGTGATGCGTGCATCGTAGTCACGGCACACAGCGTTTAAATCATCCGCAAGTCCATCCGGCAGTGACGTATTTTTCGTCTTGACCGGGATATGGTCAAACAGGTTATGCTGCATAAAGTAACGGTAGCTCTGTGGGTGAGTCGGCCCCAGTCCGACATATTCATCAAGGTTGACTGTACGAACCGATGAAAAATCCACGTCGCCCTCATGGCTGCGCTTTACTAGCTCGGCGTAGAGCGGCAATGGCGTGGAGCCTGTCGCAAGCCCCAGCACACTATCCGGCTTGTTTGCAATTTGCTCCGTAAATATATTTGCCGCGATGCGGCCCATTTCTTCCGTATCCTTAACAACGTGATATTGCATGTTCTCTTATGTCCTTTCCAGCTTGTTTCCTGCAATATAAACATCCTTGAGTGCCCAATCACTGCGGCACAGCAAAAAGTCTGCCCGTTTACCCGCGGCGATGCACCCGATGTCGTCTGCTCCGAGTATTTCCGCGGGATTTGCCGATGCACAGCGCACCGCGTCTTCGGTGGGTATGCCCATGGAGATGGCGGTTTTGACACATTCAAACAGCGTGGCCACCGAGCCTGCAATCGTGCCGTCGGCCAGCGTTGCCCATCCGTCCTTTACATACACCTTCTGACCGCCCAGCATTGATTCGCCGTTTTCAAGGCCGCAGGCCGCCATGGCGTCACTGACAAAGCAAATACGCGACGGACCAAACAGCTTGAACGCTGCGCGAACCGCACTCGGATGTACATGAATACCATCACAAATGAGCTCGACCGTCACATTTTCCCGCTCCGCAGCCGCGCCGATCACCCCCGGTTCCCGGTGGAGCAGTGGCGGCATGGCGTTAAACAAATGTGTCACATGCGTCATTCCTGCATCGAAACCCGCACCGGCTTCATTATAGCTTGCGTTTGTATGCGCCGCGGAGACCGTTACGCTCATCGCGCTGACTTCACGGATATATTTTTTTGCGCCTTTCAGCTCCGGCGCTACGCAGGCAATACGAATCAAGCCGTCTGCCTGCTCTTGCAGGCGGGCAAACATAGCGGTGTCGGGTTTATGCAAATAGCCTGCATTCTGAGCGCCTTTTTTCTTTTTGCTAAAAAACGGCCCTTCCATCGTCACACCGCGAATACCGGCACAATCCTTTGGCGCTTCATCCCGCAATCTGGCCGCATTCCTGCAGGCCTTCGCAATTGTCTCCTCAGGCAACGTCATCGAGGCGGGGCTGAAGCTCGTCGTGCCCGCTTTGGCTAAAAAGCGTGCCATTTCCACGAGACCGTCATAATCGCCGTCCGAAAAATCCTCGCCGCTGTTGCCGTGCAGATGGATATCCACAAGACCGGGAAGCACGAGATCCGCTTTCTTATAATCAACGCACGTTTTCTCCCCAATACTCTTGAAACGGCCGTCCTCTACGGCCACATCACCGAAATGAAAACGAAAATCTTCACCAAAGTATAAGACATCTTTGATCAACATACCGATTCTCCTTACATCAAACCTCATGAATTTTGAGGAACGCGTCGGGCAGGCAGCGAGGCCGCCGCCATGGATTGCCCCACGCGCCGGAACGTATCGTCGGGCAGCAGCAGGTCGATCTTTAAGTCGTCGTATTCCTGCGCGAGTACACGCTTCGCCGTCATTAAAACCGTTTCGCCGCCCGCCCCGCTCATCACGCGGCCCAGCAGCAGCACGCTGTTCATGCCGTACAAGTCATGGTAAAATGGGAGCGTATGCCCAAGGTAACAGCCGATATCCGAAAATATCTGTAATGCATCCACATCTCGCATCGCAGCGGCGTGCTGAACAGCTTTAAGCTTTTCTGCGGGAGAACTGTCCGGCAATGCAAAATGCGCGTTTTCAGCGAGCTTGATGACGCCGTCCTGCGAAAAATATGACACGCCGCACCCTATGTCTCCCGACCATTCATCGCACATGGCTTTGGGGTTCATATCCACGGGCACAAACGCAAGCTCGTTTAGCCAGCCTGTGATGCTGCCCGATTTGTCCACATACCCCGCCGCTTCACTGGTTCCCATCGCAATTCCGAGCAGCGAATTGCGGTCGAAATACATGGAACCCGCAAGTGCGGTCACATCACCGTCGTTGCATACCTGTATAGGCACACCGCCCATTTCTTTGGCTGCACGAAGATAGATATCGCGCACATGCTTTTCAAAATCGTCCTTGGGCACAGCGCGGAACAATGACGCCACAGCGGTGCGGTTGTCTATGAATATGCCTGCCGATGAAACGCCGATGCCATCCACACGCGGCAGATGCTTAGCGGCGCTCTTCATGGCCGTCATAATACCTTTAAAGTGATAATCGGGGTCTTCGTTTGTTTTGGGATACCAGACCACCTCTTCCGAATACACTGTTTTGCCGTCGATCACTGCAGACACCTTGCGGTCGCTGCCGCCCGCGTCAAAGCCGATGCGGCAGCCGTCAAGATGCCTGCCGACACTATGTACATTTTCCCGGATCTGTGGTTTATCCGCATAGTCTTTATGTACGACCTCAAACGGACGCCTGTATACGCTGCTCATAAAATCCGCGTCAAACTGCCGCTGTCCGCCATGCGTATAGGCAGCGGCAATATAACGGTATATTTTTCTTGAGCCGCAAACCATGAGACGAAAGCCTCCCCTTTGCCACAGCAGCGTTTTGGCCATGCGCTCCGCAAAGACGCAGTCCGTTTCACTTGCTCCCCTCATTTTAAGCACCATTGCGGATATGCCGTCATGCCTTTCCACTGCGATGCAAAGGGGAACCTCCGCGCTCTTTTCATATGCGCGTTTGTACGCACCGATGGGTGCAAAGTCAGGATCATAAAAAGGCCTGTTCTTAATACCAATATTCATAGCAATCTCCGTTACAGTTCCAAAAATTCGCGCCAGATTGATACGCAAGTTTGCGCGTCTGCTTCCTCCGGCATTTCAGCACAGGTACGCAGCAGCGGCTCTGTGCCTGAGAAACGGCAAATAACCCATCCCCCGTTTTTGAAGTAGATTTTACATCCGTCCATATACGAGACATGGTCAATGTCAAACGGGAACTGGGGCAGCGCTTTTTGCTCAAAAAGCAGCTGTATAAGCTTTTGTTTGCGCTCATGTGTCATTGTGAAATCGGCATCTACCATATGAACCTCACCAAACCGATCTGTGACTTCGCGGTAAATCTCCGACAGTTTCTTGCCTGTTTTAGCCTCCATCTCCACGAGCAATGTCGCGGCATAAATGCCGTCTTTGCCCGGAATATGGCCGCGTACGGTGAGCCCGCCCGATGATTCGCCGCCAATCAGCGCGTCCGTTTTCTGCATCTGCGCGGATATGTGTTTGAACCCGACGGGCACCTCATAGCACGTTTCGCCAAAGCCCTGTGCCACACGGTCTAGCAGATGCGTGGTAGAGTTGTTGCGCACCACAGCACCCTTCCAGCCGCGGTAAGCAAGCAGATAATAATACAGCAGCACGAGTATTTTATTGGGATGCAAAAATGTGCCTTTATCGTCAATGATGCCAATGCGGTCTGCGTCGCCGTCCGTTGCGATACCAAGATCACAGCCCGATTCCACCACAAAGCGGGACAGCGCCCCGAGCGTCTGCAGCGTCGGTGACGGCAATCTGCCGCCGAACAGTGTGTCGTGCCGCTCGTGGATCACATCCACTTCGCACCGCACGGTGAGCAATATCGTCTGCAGGCTTGTGCGGCTTACACCATACATAGGGTCGAGCGCGATCTTAAGATGCTTGTTCTTGATCGCTTCCATGTCCACCAGCGCCAGAATACTGTCGATATACGAGTTAAACGGATTGATCGGCTTCACAAGGCCTCTGTCCTTTGCTTCGGTATAAGAGACAGTGAAAACCTCTTTGCACGCCAGCGCCGCGATGTGCTTTTCCAGTTCATCCGTCACCAGTTCGGTGGCATCACGCCCGCCGTCTGTGAACACCTTGATCCCGTTGTACAGCGCAGGATTGTGGCTCGCCGTTACAGCCATACCATATGGTAGCTTTAATTCACGAACGGTATACATAATCAAAGGCGTCGGGGCTTCTTTGTCCATAAGCATACAGGGCACATCCGCTCCTGCGCACACCTCAGCCGCCCACTGCGCGGCTTCCCTTGATAGAAACCGCCGGTCATATCCGATGCATAAACCGCGCTCCTGCACATCCTGCTCTTTCATCAGCGCGCAGATTGCCGCGCTTAACAGCTGTACATTTCTCTTTGTAAAATCTTCTCCAATAATGGCGCGCCATCCGCCTGTGCCAAAACTAATCATCAATCTTTTCCCCCATTTCCACCTCCACATGGCACACGCTGCCCGCTGGCAATACCGGAAGCTTCTCGACACTCTTACCATCAGCCAAAATGCGCTTTACGCCGCGCTGTACACCGTCCGGATTGCTGACTGTGATGTGATAAGTCGTCCCGCGCCACTCGCGGTTAATCTTAAAGCGGCGCCAATCGGAGGGCACACACGGATCAACAACCAGCCCGTCAAAATCCGGGCGGACACCCAATATGTATTGTGTGGATGAAAAATACGCCCAGCCTGCACTGCCCGTCATAAAAGGATGCCGTGCGCGGCCATGTGCTGTATGTGCCGTACCCATCACAAACTGGCAGTAGGAGTAAGGCTCGGCCTGCCTCACCACGATCTTATCGTTCTGGTGATAAGGGCAGAGGGCGTCATAGAAGCGCATCGCGTCTTCGCCGTTGCCAAGCAGGCATGCCGCCGCCCACGCCCAAGGATTGGGATGGGAAAATATCGCTCCGTTTTCCTTGACGCCCGGATAAACGCGTGTCACAAAACCAATGCCGTCGTCAGGCTTGGTATACGGCGGCGCGTTGAGCATAAGACCGTAATCTGTCAAAAGATATTTCTTGACCGATTCCATTGCCTTTTCACCGCGCTCCCTAGACGCGACACCCGATAGCACAGCCCATGTGTTGCTTTCCAAATGCACTTTACCTTCGGCATCGGTGTGGGTGCCGATCTTGCGGCCGTCTGCAGTGATGCCGCGAATATACCATTCGCCGTCCCACACCACGTCCTCGCAGACTTGCTTCACATGAGCCGCCATCTGTTCATATCGCACCGCGTCCTCATCGTGCCCGAGATATTTTGCCAGCGACACAAACTGATCGAGCGCCCAATGGTGGAGGAAACTAACCATGGCGCTCTCACCGCCGCCTAAGTTCAGACAGTCGTTCCAGTCGGCACGCAGGCCCTTGCATATGCCGTGTGCCCCCACTTCTTTTGCGGAAAAGTCGAGTATGCGGCACATATGTTCATATACGCTGCCTTCGCCGCCGTTTGCGTATGTCACAATCTCATTGATGAAACTGATTTCACCCGTCTCTTTAACATAATTAACAATCGCCCCGATGAGCCAGAGCGCATCGTCGGCGCAAGCGTCCTTGATGCCGTGCACGATAGACGCTTTGTCGGGTACGGGTACCACCGTGGGCGATTTGAAACTCTGCTGGCACCGGTCTTTTTCAAACCAGACGGGCTCGAAGAGATGCAGGCCGTACCCTGTTGTGGTCAGCGCGCGAAGCAGCTCTACGATACGCTTCCTGCACTTTTGCGGGTTGGAATGCGGGATGCACATGGCATCCTGCGCTGTGTCGCGGTAGCCAAGCCCCGTCCGTCCGCCGACCTCTATGAACGACGAAAACCGCGAAAACATAACGTTGATTTCACTTTGGTACAGTGTCCATTGATTCGTCAATGTATTCAGCCCATCATTGGGCGTTTGCACTTGAAGCTTTGCACATTTTTCGTCCCAGAAGGCGCCAAGCTTTGCAAGCTGCTCATCCGCCGCCTGTGCATTGCCATACTTTTCGCGCATGGCTTTTCCGCTCTCTATACCGCCTTCTCCCAGCAGATAAATAAGCCGCACTTCCTCGCCCGGAGCAAGCACGATCTTTTTTTGCAGGCAGCCGCAATGGTTGCCGCCTTTTTCAAAACTGCCGCTGCATGTGCCCTGCTCTACCACGAGCGGATTCTTTTCTGTCCGGTAAGATCCAATAAAGTTATCGCGAAGGCAGTCGAAACCATCAGGCATGAAATTTGCCGTGAAAAACTGATAACCGTCTTCCTCGTAGTAAAGATCGTGCTCAATCACACCGTCCTCAAAGCGTGAGCCCGCCGCATACAGGCTCATCTGGAAATTGCGGTTATCCATGTCAATATGGTGAAAAGAAAATTCAAGGTAAGAAAACACGTCCAAGGTTCGAGGCGTATCCCCTGTGTTACGGATACGCACATCCCAAATCTCCACAGGATCATCGGGAGCGACGAAAAGTGTCTGCTCGGCATGTATGCCGCTGTAATCACAGATGTATTTGGAATAAGAGAAGCCTTGACGGCAGGAATATTGGGCTTTATCTAAAGGTTTGCCCACCGGCTGCCACGAAATGCTCCAATAGTCTTTGGTCGCATCATCTTGCAGATAGATATAGTGACCGGGGCCGTCCATGGGCACCCCATTGGGGCGAAAGCGCGTGATACGATGGTATTCTTGCGAACCGCAGAAAAGGTATCCTCCCGCCGTATGATTGAATACGCCGCACATATCCTTGGTACCGATATAATTCGTCCACGACACGGGCAGATCGACACGTTCTATGACATACTCACGGTTTTCTTCATCGAAATAACCAAAACGCATATATAGTGCTCCTTTTTTAATGTCACTTTGATTATAAAACATGAGAAGTGAAAGCATAATGGATAGGGATGCACATTATTGTCTTTGGTTGCGTAAGTTACGGTAATGGAAATTATGGGGTTAGTCAGTTGGGCCGGTATAATTGCTGGGCAAGGTGAGACTATGGCTAAAAAACGAGGTGCCAATGGCGAGGTACATGGCATTACGGTAATAAGAGAAAACTGTCTGTCTACCGTATTTCTACGGACTAGATGAATAGGGTGAGACTATGCGTAAGTCTTTCTCTGGCAAGACGCAGGAGATTATGATCGATAAGCTGCGCAAATGGGAACGCTGCGCCTCTTTCATGTCTTAGGATCCGGTTATCACTATGAAAAAATGGCATGCGCGTTTGTAATAATTGGTACACAGAAAAATCCAAAAAATAATAAAACCCCGAATCATCAGTATTTATCGGGGTTTCCGTGGCGTACCCGGGAGGATTCGAACCTCTGACCTTTGGAGTCGGAGTCCAACGCTCTATCCAGCTGAGCTACGGGTACATAATGCTTTTTAAGCCAGTGTATTGTATTTTCTATATAGCAGAGAGCTGACTTTGACTGTGTGATTATAGCATATCACGCGAGTTATGCAAAGGGAAAGATTAATAGAGATCTGTCATTTTTGTGATAGGGCTGATATCAGCCCCCATTATTCTTGCGAATGTCTTTTCTGAGTCCCTGTAACCCAGAGGAAACCAAACCTTATAATAATTGATATAGTGAACAGTAGTAGGAAATGGAAGAATACGTTCCAGTTATGCCATCCCAATATACCAACCGATGTATATATAGTGAACACAACAAAGTTAAGAAACGCAAAACCAATCGTACTCCACAATATATATCCCTTCCATGAGGATGTATATTGCTGAGCCAGCATGACAATTATTGGGGACACCGTAATACTGGTGCTAAAAAATGAATTATGCGTTGGTATTATTCTTATAGAGTAATTAACTAAACCTAACAATCCTCCTGAAATGATACTGTTTAAAGAATACGCAACGGCGGCTAAAGAACCGATTAATAATAGTTGCGTTGTTCTTTTCTTATCTAGCAGCTTCAGCCAAACAACGTAAAAAACAATCAATACGATAATCATTAGAAACCGTCCAAAAGTAAATACTTCATTCGTCTTCCAATGTTGAAAACCGAATTCATTGTATTCTCGTTCTTCTTCGTAAAGCATATCCTCTACCTCAATTAATTTTGAGGTTATTATATCTTCATCCAGTGGGTTCTATTCATGGCTTTGTCTATATATCTGACAGGGCACTATAAGCATCTGTCTAATTTAACTAGTAATATCAATTCTGTAATACGCCACATTCTCAAGCGGATTGTCGTAGTAAGGCGGTATATTTTCAAACCCAAGCTTTTCATATATCACGATTGCGCTTTTCAATGTGGACAGCGTGTCGAGATACCCTGTTTTGTATCCAATCAGCCGTGCGTCTTCGATGACCTTCTCCATAAGAATACAGCCAAGCTTCTTCCCTCTAAATTCGGGGCGCACAAACAGCCGCTTGAACTCGCAGCTTTTGTCATTGATTTTTCGCAGCGCCACGCATCCAGCCAACTGCTGTCCATCATAAATTACATACAAACGCCCATCCGGCAATGCATATTTACCCGGTAAACTGCTGATTTCCTCATTGTATTGCTGAAAACTCAAATCCACGCCTAAGTATTTCGTATACTCTCTAAACAGCTGTTTCACATTATCAAGCTCGTCATATGCCAGCTTGATCGTAAAATGACTCATTGATACCTCATTTCATCAACAAAGGATATTTTTATAATACCCTCTTGACACGACGATACACAAGTGATATATTGTGCATGTTCAATATGCACAATATTTTTAAGGAGGCAACGGTATATGTTATCCGTTCAGAACTTAAGTAAACGATATGAGAAGTTCCAATTGAAAAACGTATCCTTCTCGCTTGAGCCGGGATATATCATGGGCTTTGTGGGGCGTAACGGCGCGGGCAAAACCACCACGCTGAAAACCATGCTGAACCTCGTCCATGCCGAGGGCGGGAGCGTCAAGATGTTCGGACAAGATTTTATTCCAAATGAACTGGCTGCCAAGCAAAAAATCTCTTTCATGCTCGGCGGCATCCACTACTATCCGAAACGCAAGATAAAAGACATCGCAGATGTGGTCAAACGGTTCTATGACGAGTGGAACGACAACACCTATCGCGATTATTTAAAGCAATTCGATTTAGACCCTGAAAAGAAGGTTGATGAGCTCTCTGAAGGTATGAAGGTTAAATTCAACCTTGCCCTCGCGCTGTCTCACAATGCCAAGCTGCTGATTCTTGACGAACCTTTAAACGGCCTTGATCCTGTTTCCCGCGATGACCTGATCGAGATATTCCAGGAGCTCATCGAAGACGGCCAGCGCAGCATTTTATTCTCCACGCATATTATGAGCGATCTTGAAAAGTGCGCCGATTACATCACGTTCATACATGACGGAGCCATTATTGAAAGCTGCACCAAAGACGATCTGACTGCTTCGTACCGCATAATCAAAGGAACACCGGAACAGCTTGATAAGCTGACGGAAAAGTTGGTTGGCTATAAGACCAACGCGTTTGGCTTCATCGGCCTTATCAAAGCAGACGATGCAATTCAAAACGACGGGCTTACTTTGGAACCGCCGACGCTTGAAGATATTATGATTTATTACGACAAAAGGGGGGTAAAAAAATGAGAAAACTATTGTACAAAGAATTTCATTTGACGATACATCCGATGTTTTATCTTGTGGCTTTGTTCGGACTGTTGCTGCTAATCCCGGAGTGGCCTTATTTCATCGCGCTGATGTATTTCTTCTTTATCGCAGTGCCGAACTTATTTACCTACTCCAAATCGCAGGGAGATATCGCGTTTTCGATGTCACTGCCTGTGAGACGAAGTGACATCGTGAAATCGCGTGTGATGTCGATCGTACTGCTGGAGCTTTTGCAGATTGTCACCGCAGCCATATTTGCCGTGGTTAACAAGCTTCTATATCCGGCAGGCAACTTTCTTTTGGATGCCAACATCGCGTTTATTGGCTTTGTGTTTATGATGTATGGATTGTTTAACATCGTTATGTTTCCGATGTTCTATAAAACCGCCTACAAGATCGCAGGCCCGTCCATCACCGCCATCACCATGACGATTCTATTTGCAGTCGTTGTGGAAGCGGCTGTGCAGATATTCCCGTTTGCCAAAGCGCTGGACGGCTGGAGCAACATCGGCGCGCAGGTGATTGTGCTGATTCTGGGTATCGTCCTCTTTATTCTTTTGAGTCTTCTGTCTTCAAGAATATCCGTCAAACGGTTTGAGCGAGTTAATATTTAATGAACATCATTATATCAAACACCTCGGACAAACCGATATACCAGCAGATATTTGAACAGATTTCTTCGCAGATTATCAAGGGGGAGCTGAAAACGGATACTTGCCTGCCCCCCATCCGCACAGTCGCCAAGGAGCTCCGTATCAGCGTGATTACCATAAAAAAAGCGTGGGAGGAGCTGGAGCGCAAAGGCTTTATCTATTCGATGGTGGGCCGCGGATGCTTCGTGGCATCTTTACAGCAGAATGACATCGAAGAAAAGCGTGATGAACTGGTGCTCGAAAAGCTCACCAAAGATATCGACTACTACAAGACACTGGGACTCACCAAGACCGATTTACTGAAACTGATTGAGCGCCATTACGATGAATAACGTGTAAAGCCACCTAAGCGGGTGGCTTTATCTTTCTTTTATTCTGTGATTCTCCGCTAATATTAGCTTGATCAGCGGTACTTCTCTTTGAATTATAGCGGCAGAATCATTTCGAACAAAACGCCTCTTTTGGTGTTGGCGGCGGTAATGGTGCCGCCGTGCAGCGAGATGATGTGGTGCGTGATCGCAAGGCCAAGGCCGGTGCCTCGCACCGCCGTCTTGCCGCGGTAATAGCTTTCGAAAATGTGAGGCAGGTCTTCTTCCGATATAGGCTCACCGTCGTTTTCAATAGAAATAAGAATATTCTCTTTATCCTTTGACAGCGTTATCAATATATCACCGTTATCCGGTGTATGCTTAATCGCGTTGGTCAGCACGTTGCTGACGGCCTGTTCTAACCGCATCTCATCACCAAAGTATTGAAGATTTTCGGGCAAATCCATATGCATATGGATACGTTTGCCGCCGGTTAACGCACGGTAGCGTGTGTAAAGCTTGCTCAGCATGGTACTCAGGCTGAATTTTTGTTTGTTCAGCACGTAAGTACCCGCTTCAATCTGCGACAAATTGAGCAGATCGTCTACCATATTGCTGATCTTTTCCGCTTCGTCTACAAGTATCAGATACACCTCGGAGGCTTCCTCTCCTTCATACAGATTATCTGTTAGCGCTTCTGCGTAGCCCTTGATCACAGAAAGCGGCGTTTGCAGTTCGTGGGACACCTGTGCGGTAAACCGTGTACGCATCTTCTCAAGCGTTTTCTCCTTGGAAAGCTCGCCTTTAAGCTGAGTAATTGTATTTTCCAATCGCTTCATCAGCAAGTTAAGCGTGCTGCCAAGCTGACCGATCTCGTCGCGCCGTCTGCCGTCATAGTGCAGTGAAAAATTTAGCTGCCCCATTTCGGCTGCAATCGCGTTAAGCTCACGCAAAGGCCGCGACATGCTTCTGGAGAAGAAAAACGCAAACAGCACAAATGCCGCTACATTGGCGATACCGAAATAAAGGAAGAACTCTTGCACAAGCGCCACCACGCCGTCCATACTGCCGTATGACACACGACCCATCAGCAGTCCCCCGTCCTGTGTCTGCGCCAGATAGGAAAGCCATTGGCTCTGCCCCATGCCTTGACCCATTCCCTGGCCCGATGAGGTCACAAAGAACTCGCCTATGTTTTCCTGCGTCATGCCCGAATAAGCGCCCTGCCGCCCCATCATGCCGTGCATACCGCTATGCTTGCCTTGACTTTCACTCGAATAATGAAGAGACACGCCATATTCGCTGTAAAACGCGTCGATAATGGCATCCACATCAGCGCCTGCGTCAATCTGTGCCGCTGCCTCGGTTGTACGCAATAACAGCATTTGCTGCTGCTTTGCATAATAGTAGTTATTAAATAAAAACTCGATTACAACATAACCGATGACGCATATGGCGATACAAAAAAGTATCATATAAGTAATCATCTGCCGAAAAAGCGTCTTTTTCATTCGTCAACCTCAAACATATAGCCATTGCCGCGCTGTGTTTTAATAAAGCTTCCGCAGTTTCCAAGCTTTGAGCGAAGCCGCTTGATCGTCGTATCCAGCACGCGTGTATCCCCTTCGTAGTCAAAGCCCCATATACGCTCTAAAATCCTGTCGCGTGACAACACAATCCCCTTATTGTCAATCAGATAAATCAGCAGCTCATATTCCCGTGCGGATAGCTTTGCATCCCATTCCGCTGTTTGAGCCGATTGTGTCTGCGTGTTCACAGTCAGACCCGGCAGCTCAATAACAGCGCTTTGAGACAGCTTTCCCGCCCGCTTGAGCAAGGCCTTCACACGCATCACGAACTCTCGCGGACTGAATGGCTTTGTGAGGTAATCGTCCGTACCGAGTTCAAAGCCTTGCAGCCGGTCGGCTTCCTCCCGTCTGGCAGTCAGCAACATGACCGGAATATCGCTTTCCTTCCGAATCTCAGTGAGCACTTCCCAGCCGTCAAACTTTGGCATCATCACGTCCAAAACCGCAAGATCCACAGGAGTATCCAGCCAGATATCCAGCGCCTCTTCCCCATTTGAGGCCGATAAAACCGTAAACCCCTCGTTTTCGAGATACCGTGTGATCAGTTTCAGTATGCTGTTTTCATCTTCCGCAACGAGTATGCGAACACCGCTCAATGCAAAACCTCCGCGTCAAACCAGTTTCCCTTATTATAACATAAGTGAAGGAAGCCGCGAATCTCTCTCGGCCTCCTTCAAGTTGTCTGCTAACGGAATCGGCCGCACTGTCCGCCTCTGCCGCTACCTGCAACGTTGCCGTAATCGCATATGCCGTCATTATCGCTGTCGCCGGCTCTCAAACCGTATTGATTGCCGGTGCCGTCCTGCGGCCTTAGCGGAACGCCGTCGCATGTACCGTCACAGTCACCATTGCCGTAGCAGTTGCCTGCACCGCTGAAGTCGCAGTCACCGTCACAGACAACGCCGTTTGCACTCAGCCCATACTGATTGCCGGTGCCGTCCTGCGGCTGAAGCGGAACATTGTCGCAGTCACCGTCACAGTCGATGTAGCGCCTGAAGGGCCTTGTCGTATCATCTCTGCCGGGGCCGCCGAATGCGAGCGCGGAGCTGATTCCCAGTGCCATGACCGCAACCACCACAGCAACAATGACAAATAGCTTTTTCTTCATGCTTCTTCCTCCTTTTTTGGATGATGACCACATTTTAATGCATTAATGTGTCATTTATGTGTCAAAAAATAAAAAACCTCCACCGCCGGTCTAAGCAAGTGAAGGCTACGTCTTCTTTGATGGTTATTCTGCTTGATACTCAGCCCTTAGTTTTTCCACCTCGGGATTATCTAGATACTCATCGAAGCTTTCGCGCCGGTCAATCATCAAGCCGGGCAGGATCTCGATAATACGGTTCGCCACCGTCTGCATGATCTGATGGTCGTGCGATGTAAACAGCATCACGCCCTTGAATTCCGTCATGCCCTCGTTAAGCGCGGTGATCGCTTCGAGGTCAAGATGATTGGTTGGCTCGTCCATGATGAGCACATTGGCACCGGAAAGCATCATCTTCGCGAGCATACAGCGCACTTTTTCGCCGCCTGATAGCACCTTGGCCTGTTTCAAAGCCTCTTCGCCCGAAAACAGCATACGTCCCAGCCAGCCGCGCACGGTGGCTTCGTATTTATCCTCGGAGAACTGGCGCAGCCAGTCCACAAGCGACAGCTCGACACCGTCAAAGCAGGCGGAATTGTCCGCAGGCAGATACGCCTGTGTGGTGGTCACGCCCCACTTATACGTGCCTTCGTCGGGCTCCATCTCCCCCATGAGTATCTGAAACAGCGCGGTGCGCGCCACCTCATCCTTGCCCGCAAATGCGATTTTGTCGCCGGGCTGCACGATAAAGCTCACATTGTCGAGCACCTTGCGGCCGCTGATCGTTTTGCTGATGCCGTCTACCGCCAGAATATCGTTGCCCACCTCGCGGTCGGGCTTAAAATGCACATACGGATAGCGCCGTGACGACGGCGCGAAATTATCCATTTGCAAATTATCCAGCATCTTTTTGCGCGACGTTGCCTGCTTTGACTTGGATGCGTTGGCGCTGAACCGACGAATGAACTCTTCCAGCTCTTTGATCTTCTGTTCGGCGCGCTTGCGCTCGTCTTTAAGCTGACGCGCGGCAAGCTGCGTATACTCATACCAGAAATCGTAGTTGCCCACGTACATCTGTATCTTTGCATAGTCGATATCAACGATATGCGTACAGACCTTGTTGAGAAAGTGACGGTCGTGCGAAACCACAATCACGGTATTTTCAAAATCCAAAAGGAAATTCTCCAGCCACGTGATCGCGTGGAGATCAAGGTTGTTGGTCGGCTCATCAAGCAGTAAGTTTTCCGGTTTAGCAAACAATGCCTGTGCGAGAAGCACCTTGACCTTGCGCGGGCCGTCCAGCTCTGCCATTTTTATCTCGTGATATTCACTTGTGATACCGAGGCCGTTTAACAGAATTTCGGCGTTGGATTCGGCGTCCCAGCCGTCCATCTCGGAGAATTCACCCTCGAGCTCGGCGAGCTTTAAGCCATCGTCGTCGTTGAAATCTTCCTTGGCGTAAAGCGCTTCCTTTTCCTTGATGATCTCATAAAGGCGCTCATGCCCCATAATCACCGTTTCCAGCACAGTGAATTCATCAAACGCGAAGTGATCCTGCTGCAACACCGCGATGCGCTCACCCGATGTCACAGATACGTCGCCTTTGTTGGGTTCCAGGTCGCCGGATAGTATTTTTAAAAACGTGGATTTTCCCGCGCCGTTTGCGCCAATGATGCCATAGCAATTGCCCGCTGTAAACTGGACATTGACGTTGTTAAAAAGCGCGCGGCCGCCATATTGAAGGGATACCCCTTGTGCACTGATCATGAAATGTTAATTGTCTCCTTTTGCATAGTCGGTCTATGATAACACAACATGATTTTTTTGACCAGCCGACAGGCAATAATCAATTGTAGATGGTTTTTCATATATCACCTGCTCAGAAAATAAATTAACCGTGTATGCCTTACTGGTCAATCATGTATGATTTTGATAGAATAAATTAAAATTCCTGTATTGTCATTTTTTAAATACGGAGGTTTGTATGGATAAGCTTATTGGCGTGCTGCAAATGATACTCCCCGTGATACTGATGCTGTCTATCGGTATGATATGCCGGAAAAGAGGTATCGTTCAAAAGCAAGGCGTTTCAGGGCTCAAATCGCTCGTCGTGAACGTTTGCCTGCCCGCCGTGCTTCTCAAGGCATTCTTCACCGCCGCGTACGGCCTTGGCATTGTGATTACCGCAGCTGCGATGTTTGCCGTTTGTCTGGCGGCGCTCGGCCTTGGATTCTTGTTTAAGCGGGTGTCTAAAAAAGGCATGGCAACGGTGCCGTTTTTGTTCGCAGGGTTTGAAGCAGGGATGCTGGGCTACGCGCTGTATACGCTGCTCTTTGGCACAGATGCCGTATCCGATTTTGCCATGGTCGATCTGGGGCAAGTGCTTTTCGTATTCACGGTCTACTTATCCATTTTGAAGGGCCAAAAGCAGGGTTCCGTAAAACAAACACTCAAAGGCATGGTGACGTCGCCTGTCATCATATCGATAGCCGTCGGTGTGATATTGGGTGCGACAGGCCTTGGCAGCTTGATAGGTGCATCTCCCGCAGGCAATATCGTTTTGGGTATATTCGATTTCATCGCCGCGCCCACCGCTGCTGTGATTCTGTTCGTGGTGGGCTATGAGCTCGAATTCGGGCAAGCGAAGCTCAAGCTCGCGGTATCCGTTGTGTTTATGCGTTTTGTGATGATGGCGGCTCTCGGCGCGCTCGTGCTGCTGGGCTTAAGTGCTATTATTTACGTTACCGAAACGCTCAAGTGGGCGATTATACTGATGTTCATGCTGCCGCCCCCCTTTGTGCTTCCCATTTTCGGCAGGAACGAAGACGAAAGCGCTTTTGTGTCCGCGTCATTGTCACTTTCTACGATGCTTTCCCTTGCCGCATTTTCCGTGATTGCGGTGCTCAGCGTGTAGTGTCTCTTCGTTTTTTCAGCCACGGGCCGATTTCACCGCGCCACAAACGGAGCAACGCAATAACGATGAGAAATACGGCAAATACGGTGCGCAGCGGCGCCTCCTCGATACCGGAGGCCAGCCAATACCCCCCTGCGCCGCCTACACAGCCAAACAGCGTAAGAAACAGTGCCGGTTTTAAGTTGACATTCTTCTGTTTAAAATGTGATACCAGCGCGGCCGCCGCCATTGGCAGATACGCAAACAGCGTCATACCCTGCGCCTCATGCTGCGTCATGCCCATGAAAAGCGTCAATGCCGGAATCAACACGATGCCGCCGCCAAGGCCCATACCGCCCACAACGCCGAACAACACGCCAAGCAGTGCAAACAGTATCAAAACAGCATCCTGATCCCAGCTGCCAGCATCAGCAGCGTAAATATGTTGTTAAGCAGCCGCACACCCACGCGCTTTAAACAATAAGCGCCGATTATACCGCCCAGTGCTGCGCCGCCGCACAGCCAAAGCGTGCTGTCTAAAGGGACATAACCTCCTGCCGTATACAAAGCAGCTGATACGGCGGAAATGGGAAAAATCACAGCGAGCGACGTGGCATGTGCGCGTTTTTCTTCGGTACCCGTGCGCTCCAGCCCTTCCACCACGGCCACGCCGCCGCCCGAACCAAAAAGCCCTGCCACAAACCCTGATACCACGCCCACCGCAGCGCTTTTTACACCTTTTTTCATCTTGCATCCTCCGGCGTTATTTTTTGCCGTCTTTTGTTTCGATATGCATTTTATGTTTAAATATAATATAAAGCTTTACATAGTTTTTTCTTCTATCGGGAAATGAAGATGCTATAATATATAGTAAGGAATCTTTACAGGGTGCTTAACGATTGAAGAACGAAGATACTTATTCGAATTTCATGAACGTAACCCGGCAACTCGTAAATAAAGTTGATGCTATTCGCCGCCTAAAAAGCGGCGATTTATTTTTTATTTAAAGGGGGCCATGTTGTGAATAAACCGGAAAACAGAAAGAACTATGTACTGGATACCAATGTACTGATGCATGATCCGTGGTGCTTTCAGAACTTCGACGGCAACAATGTATACATTCCCGTAACAGTGCTCGAAGAGCTTGACCGCATCAAAACGCGCGACGGTCTGCCCGGCTATCAGGCGCGCGAGGCAGTACGTGCGCTTCACCGTACCATTGACGGCTGCGGACGCCAGTGCGTCAACAGCGGCATTGCGCTGGATAACGGCATCATGCTGCTCGTGACTTATAATGAAGCGGCAGATGTGCACTTTCCGTTCGGCGAAGACAAAAACGACAATCACATACTCGCATGCGCGACACAGCTGAAAGAAAAGAACCCCGAGATGGAAACGATACTTGTGTCCAAGGATGTCTGTCTTAGAATCAAAGCCGAGATATGCGGCATTACCTCGCAAGACTACGAAACCGATAAAATCAAATCGGATGAATTGTATAGCGGGCAAAAGGCCTTGAGTCTGACCGAAAAAAACATAGCCAACATCTATTTAGACGGTGCCAAGCCGCCTAAGAGCGCCGAACTGCTGCCTAACGAATTCGCCGTGGTCACGCCGAAAGCCCAAAATGCCGATCCCATCATCACGCGGTATAACGGCAGCAAGCTCCTTCCCCTTCACTATGAGAACTATTCGGCGTGGGGGCTAAGGCCAATCAATCCCGAGCAGGTCATGGCGTTTGAGCTGCTGATGGATCCGGATGTGTCGTTTGTGTCCATCACGGGCGGTGCGGGCAGCGGCAAAACGGTACTGGCTACAGCGGTGGCGCTGGAAAAGGTGCTTGAGCAGCGCGAATACCGCAAAATTGTGTTTGTACGCCCCATCGTTCCCGCAGGCAACGACATCGGCTATCTGCCCGGCACCGAAGAAGAAAAGCTGCGGCCCTGGATGGGCAGCTTCTATGACGCCATCGACTTCCTGATGTCTTCGGATAAGGATGCGGGGCGTACCAAAAAGGCCAAAAGAACAGAAGATGGTTTTCAGGTGGAGCAGTTTATCGATGAGTTTCGCCGGCGCGGGATATTTGAAATCAAGTCCTTTACATATATGCGCGGGCGCACCATCACCGACGCGGTTGTCATCGTGGACGAAGCGCAGGAAATCACACCGCATCTTGCCAAACTCATGCTCACACGTGCGGGTAAAAACTCAAAATTCATTTTCCTCGGAGACCCGTCGGACAATCAGATCGACAACGTGCTCGTCGATTCCAAATCCAACGGGCTTGTATACGTCGTGGAACGGATGAAGAACCATTCCATCACGGGACACGTGACGCTCAGGCAGGTGGAACGCAGCGGCCTTGCATCGCTCGCAGAGAAGAATCTATAGCCCTTACTCAATCCTGCAACATAAAAAGCGTAAAGGATTTAGGTGTTTTCACGCTGATTAGTGAGGATATGATGATTGAATCGGCGTTTCTCTTTTTCCGTCGTTTAATGTTATTTGATCAGCCTTGCATGAACCACGAATCGCGCGCCGTTAAACTCATAGCTGCAAGTGCTCAGCGTGAGCACCACATCGTTTTCGTTCAGTGTGACATCCGTTGGATACAGGCTCTTGTTCTGCAGCTCAGCTAAAAATTCCAGCCACTTCTCATCATTTTCAAACGACGTTTCAATATAGTAAAAGTCCGTGCTGGTCACATAAGCGCTGAATACCTCCCACTTGTGATCCATGTAGAGCGTATCGAAACGGATCTTCCGGTTATTTTTAAAGGATTCTTCCTCAGCGTAGTTCTTGAGATTGTGAAACATAGTACCGTTTTTCATGTTGTGTCCATAGAGTATATAATGCCCTTTGAGCGGTTCCTGTCCGATATCACACCTGTAATCAAGAAAAATTGTGCCGCTTTTGGAATCTTGACAGTCATATCCGTGCCTCAGATAATAGTCGTTATCAATCGTTTGTGTCACAAGATACGCGATATCCAGCCCCTCGATCGTGACACGCCCGACCACATCAGGATTATCCTGGAGTACCGTTGTAAAGCAGTCTCGCGGGAATTGCGCTGTCTCATCGCCATCCGGCTGTTCAAACACCTCTGCGGCATTGGCCTGGGGCATCGGTTCTTGAGTGATGGTGCGCTGATACAATGTGGCGGCAAGGTCAATATCGAGCTTATCGCCAACGTTTGATATGATTGCCGGTAATATACCATATATACAAACAAAAAATAACGCGATGCCAAGTGTCAGCACTGATAATATCACTGCCAGTTTCGTCATGGCGACACTTTTTCCGCGAGTGCGTTCGCGCATAATCCCATGAATTTTTTTAATATTGTTCGTTCCATGAAGACAAATATTCTGCCATCTGCTCACGTTCCGATACTCCTTAAACGTTTGTACATTGATGCTTTTTAAGTCACAATGCATGAAATAATATATACGTTTTCGGAACATGATCAGGTAACTTCGCCAATAATAGTTTCTATTGTTTAAAACTTCTATTAATTATTTGGATTACGTCACCGGCCTCCATTTTATGAGCTTTTTATTCGGCAATCGCACCAAACGATATCTTTTTAGCCCAGCCTGTCGATTTACCGGAGTTGGATGATAATACACAAAAACCATATAAACACTGTCTTTCTTCACCGTTTTATGATACGATGCTTGAAATATTCTAAAAGAAGGCATAAAAGCGTATGCGAAAATTCAGCCGGCTCAATCGTATTATCAATATTGCCGAAGGTCTGTTGATACTCTCCGCTATTCTCTTCGTTTCCTTTTTGATTGCAGGCATTAATGATATTCAAGGCAACGCCAGAGTTGTCAACAATGCCGGTATCGTGCGCGGTGCCACGCAGCGCCTCGTCAAGCTGGAGATGGCGAAAGGTCGTAACGATGCGCTGATAACCAGGCTGGACATGTTATTGAATGCGCTGAAAAACGGCGGCGGTGACGATAACCTGAAAGTACTCCCCGATCAAGCATTTATTTCAAGCCTAAATAAGCAGATCACGCTGTGGGATACGCTCAAGCTGGAAATACTGAATACCCGTGAAACAAGCGCCGATAGCACAGAACTGCTTAGGCTCAGTGAAAAATATTTTGAACTTGCCAATCGAACCGTTAAAGAGGCGGAAAGATACGCAGACGACAAGGCCGCGCATCTTATCGACGTGGAGATCATACTTATCGCCAATATGCTTCTTTTGGTCGCTTTATTGCTATACAAAACTGTCCACAACTTCTTATTGAGCAAAAGAAACAAAGAGCTTAACGAGATGGCTTACACTGATGCGAATACAGGTCTCCCCAATAAAGGAAAATGCGACAGCGTGATGTTTGAGCAAGGAAAATTACGCGCTGATACTGAGTATGCGTGTGTCATGTTCGACCTTAATAACCTGAAAACCGTCAACGATTCGCTCGGCCACAGAGCGGGAGACTTGCTGATCTTTAATTTTGCAACAATAATAAAAAATGCTGCGTCCGAAGACGTATTTGTGGGCCGCTACGGCGGCGATGAGTTTATCGCTGTTCTTTTTGATACCAGTGAAGACAAAGTGATAAAGCTGCTTAACAATGTCAATACGGATGTGACTCGATTTAACGAAAGTGAAAGCGACATTAAAATCAGCTATGCTGTCGGTTATCAGATGTCGAAAGGCTGCAGCGACTGCACGTTGCATACGCTGCTGGGTAAAGCCGATCAGAAGATGTACAAAGACAAAGAACTAAAGAAAAAGCACCTGACATAAAATCAGATGCTTAGACTTAATATTAATCGTTTCCCCACGACTTGAGGAATATCAGCGTGTCACGGTAACAGCCTGATTTGTCACGGTAGCCGCCCGTCACTGTGCCCAATATCTTAAATCCCAGCTTCAAGTACAGCGCAATCGCGGCGGTGTTATCCACCACAACCGCGTTAAACTGCAAACCGCGGAATCCATTTTCTTTGGCACGCATCAGGCAGTCTTCAACGAGCATCCGTCCGATTCCCTGCCCGCGCGCGTCAGCCTTCACTGCGTAAGACGCGTTGGCGATATGTGCGCAGCGTCCGATATTGTTCGGATGCAGAATATACACGCCGAGCACCTCGCCGCCCGCTGCTGCGCAGACCGTCTCGGTCTGGGCGCAGAACATATCCCACGCCTCTGCCTCACTCAATAACTGATCCCCCGGAAAGCTGTCACCCGCCGCCACCACATCGTTCCAAATCGCCGCGGCCTGTGATAGATCGCCTTTTTTTATCGGTCTTAATTCAATCTTCATGCGTTAGTTTCTTTGTTCGACAAACTGCACAAGCAGACCGTCAGGGTCCTGCACAAAGAAAAACCGCGTGACCGGATTTGGCGCAAACGGTCCGCTGTGTACCGCAATGCCCTTTGCTTTGACGAACGCCATCTTGGCATCCAGATCGTCCACACGAAACCCGATGGAAATGCCGTTTCCCTCATACGCTCCTGCACCGCCGATTAGTTCAAGCTGCGTATCTCCGCTGCCCAGAAACGCGATCTCAGTTTTTCCCCCGCCTGAAAAGCGCTTATCCACCTTTAAGCCGACGACATCCTCGTAAAACTTAATTGACTCATCAATGTCTTTCACATGCACTGTACACCAGCAAAAGCTCATTTTTTGTCCTCCCCGTTGATTGATAACAGTATTTTACCACAAATTGAAGCTGCCGCTTCACAACATCAAAAGACGCTGCAATAATAAACGCCAAACGCCTGTGCCCATTCGTCTTGCTTGAACCCAACTAGCACCTTATCCCCCGACACTAAAACCGGGCGCTTGACAAGCATGCCGTCTGTGGCGAGCAGGGCTATCTTTTCTTCATCGCTCATATCGTCCAGGCGCGACGCAAGCGACAACGTACGGTACTGCTTGCCGCTTGTGTTAAAGAAGCGCCGGATCGGCAGCCCGCTCTTTTCTATCCATGTCTTGAGTTCATCTTCAGCGGGATTCTGCGTTTTAATGTCGCGCATCTCATATTCAATACCGTTTGTATCCAGCCAGTCTTTTGCGCGTTTGCAGGTAGAACAGCGTGAATAACAAATAAACAGATTGCTCATATCGTCTCTCCTATAAAAACGTCTATGGAGATTATAGCATAATCCCTTGCCAAACCATAACTTTCCTAAATATATAGTAAAACTTCACTAATCATCGGTGCGCTTTTTGACGATAAAACATATAAGATATTTTTTAGGAGGACACCATAATTGGATTGGACACAAGACCTGTCGGTCGGCGTGAAAGAAATCGACGATCAGCATAAAGAGCTGATCCGCCGCATGAACAGCTTTTTTGACGCCATGAAAAGCCGCAACAAAGAGGAAGAGATATTAAAAATGCTGGACTTCTTGGCGGATTACGTGGTGACACATTTCCGCGATGAAGAGAAGCTTCAGATGAGCAGCGGCTATCCGAAGTATCAGGAACACCGCCAAATGCATAAAGATTTTATTGCAGATGTGACACAAATGCGCGGCGACATTCAAAAGACCGGTTTTACCGCAGCGACGAGCTCGCTTATTTCAACCACGCTGGTCGCATGGCTCACGCTGCATATTAAAAAGGCAGACAAAGAGGTTGGAACATTTATTCGCTCAAAAGCTTAATGACTAAAGGAGGCAGCAAAATATGGAATGGACACCGGATTTGACAGTAGGGGTTGAGATGATCGACGAGCAGCACAAGGAGCTGATCCGCCGCATGAATGCGTTTTTTGACGCTATGAAGAACGGTGATAAGCAGCAAAAAGTGCTTGAAATTCTCGATTTTCTTGAAGTATATGTGGAATCCCACTTTAGAGATGAGGAAATGCTGCAGCTAAGCAGCGGCTATCCGCACTTTAAAGAACATAAAAAGCTCCATACGGATTTTATCGCGGATGTGAAGCAAATAAGAAGCGATATCGCACAAGCGGGTTTTACGGCAGCCACGGCATCGCTCGTCGGCTCCACGCTCGTGTCATGGCTCACACTGCATATCAAAAAGACGGACAAGGGGCTCGGCGCGTTTATACTCGGCAAAAAATAAAGAATGTAAAAAAGGAGCACAACGTTGCTCCTTTTTATTTTATTTACTCGTATTTTTCCAGCATTGCGCGTATCGGCGCACCGTCGCTGTCTTGTATGCGCATCAGCATGGCCGTCATGCGGTAGATGCTGGGCTGCACGTCGCTTAAATACAGCCCTTCTATTATCGGAATACCCGCTCCCAGCAATATGCGATGTGTGGGAAACGCCTCATCGGTCTCTATCGACAAGCAGTCAATGCCCACCGCACGCACATGGGTATCTGCCAAGCGCTGCGCCGCACATGGCCGCACACAGGCGTGGTTTGGGTCGTATTCCGCAATATGTGAACGGCTGTGTGTGTTAAAAAGAACGATATCATCAGCTTGGATGTCAAGCTCCGCCAATTTCTCTGCGTCAATATCGCTGTGAAAAGAAAACACCTTTGCTGTGCCGATAAAATAATCGACAGGCAGTTCATCCGCTTTTTTACCGTCCGGATAAAAGTGATACGGCGCATCCACGTGCGTGCCGGAATGAGAGCCGAAGCTGTATCGCTTTAAGTTCACCGATGCACCGTTATTGATATCCAGCACTGTTTGAAACTCGATAGCCGGATCATCAGGATAATGCGCCATGCCATGGTGCAGCGGCATCGTGATATCGATAGGCTTCATTCTTTGTTTATTCCTCGCTCAATGTTTCGGTCGGTGTCGCTTGCGACTTCGGTGTTTCTTCCGGCGTTGATGCGGGTTGGCTTTCCGATGTAGCATCGGGCTGTTCCTCAAGCGGATTGAGCAGCGTGTCGAGCACGTCGTCTGTCAGTATATCGCTGACAATAAACGAATCACTCTGATCCTTAACCTGTTCATAGTATTGAGCAAGGTTCGCATCCGTGATCAGCGTGCCAACGGTATATTTAAACGTCTGACCCTCTTTTATCAGCGTTCTGCCTTTTGCCATCTCGAGCGCGATATCAAAGGCCGCCGCGCCAATGCCGGACGGCGCCGGCTGCGCACAGGTGATAAATTCGCCCGGTTGAGCTGTAAACATCGCGGGAGTCGGTGTGGGCGCAGGCGTTTCATCATCTTTCTTATTGCCGTCATCCTCCGCCGGTGGCGTGACGTCAATACCGTCGTTTTTAAGTGCGTACCACTTTTTGATAAAGCCCGCCGTCGCGTCGCCGCACATCACTTTGGGCAGCACGCCCTTTTCCACAAAGGCGTCCAATATGCCCTCAGCCATGCCCTCTTCGGTAATCACGGCATCTGCGGGATCGCTGCCATCGAGATAAGCCGCCATCGCTTCCTTGGCTTTGGTCTCATCCCACTCCGCATAGATCGCATCGCTCACGGTCAGGTTCACATTGGCTGCAAGAGCCTTGTTTATCGCCGCTGCGCGTTCGGTATCAATCGCACTGTCCTGCTTGCCTAATATCTGCACCACGTTGCCTTCAGCTAATTTTTCGGCCACAAACTGCCCATAGACACTGCCCCACGCACTTTGATCGGCCACAATGTTAATCGCATAGCCGCTGTCTGCCGGCGCATCGAACGCCACCACGGGAATTCCCTCGTTTTGCGCCATCATGGTGATCATCTTGAAGCTTTCTTCACCGGTAAAGCCGACGATGATGACATCCACGCCGTTTTTGATGAGGCTTCTTACGTCCTGAAGCTGCTGGTTATAATCGCCGTTCGCGTTGTAATAATACGTCTTAAATATGCTTTTATCCGCTTCAGCAGCGCTCGAAACCTGTTCAAGCCTATTGAGTATGAACTCCTGATCAGAAGAATCGATGCTGCCCACTGTCACGCCGATGCGAATACCTTCCTCCTCAAAGAGGGCGTCAGCCAATTCCTCATCATCTGAAAAAAGGCTTTCATCCGTGCCCGCCAAACCCGCGAGTGTGGCCGAATCAATATCAGAGTAATCATACGTATCTTCCGTATAAGTCTCTTCGTTAAAAGATGCTGTGGGTGTCGCCTCCGTTGTCTGCCCTGTCGCAGCCGTATTCCTGCCGCCCAGTAAAATCACAAGACACAGCAAACCGACCACAAGCACGCCGCCGCCAATGGCGATGAGCTTATAGTAGCGCCGCAGCAGTGCTTTAAAGCCGCTTGGCCGCCGGGTTCGCCGAAGGCTCCCCTCACCGGCGCTTCTCACTGCTGGCCGTTTGGCACGGTAGCCCGGCGACGCATAACCTTTTCTTTTCTTCTTTCTCAGTTTTATCAATTTACCCATAGACAGCTCCTGATTCGGCTATTTACACCTTTGCCTATTTATTTCCACCGATCCGCCAATGCGCTTAGTTCCTCTTTCATTTTTTCCGCCAACCGACTGTCAGATCCCTCAATTTTGTGCCGGATGCGCGTAAGCAATGTGCCAATGTCTTTGTGAGTCTCCTCTGTAATATCCGGCAGCCGCCCTGGTGTTTTCACAAAGCTGCTTGTGTCAAACGTGTCATAAAGGCTTGGTACAACGGCGTTATACCCTCTCTTCTGCAGCTCCGCGCCATACGTGACCGCCACTTTTTCTTCACCGTGCATCACAAACACACGCGACACACTTTTCGGAAAATGACTTATCCATTCCAGCAGCCCATCCTGATCGGCATGGCCTGAAAAGCCCTCGATCTGCTCGACCGCCGCCTTCACCTGTATTTCTTCACCAAAAATCTTTACCTTATCCCTGCCGTCCAGAATGGTGCGGCCAAGTGTGCCGATGGCCTGATAGCCCACAAACAGCACCGTAGAATCGGCCCGCCAGAGGTTGTGCTTTAAGTGATGCTTGATGCGGCCCGCATCGCACATGCCGCTGGATGATATAATAATCTTCTGATTATTGTCAAAGTTGATCGCTTTTGATTCGTCCGCCGTCTCCGCGACGCGCAGCGTATTAAACGAGAAGAACTTAATGCCTTCCGCTTTAAACGCCATCGCTTCCTCGTCGTAATAACCCTTGCTGCTCTCCTGAAAGATTTCAGTCGCGGCAATGCCAAGCGGGCTGTCGATATATACCGTGACTTTATCAAGGCCGGGCACGCTGCCTTCATCCAGCAGCACACTGATATCGTAAAGAACCTCCTGTGTGCGGCCCACCGCAAAAGACGGAATCACAATATTTCCGCCGCGTTTTATCGCGCGGGTGAGCGCATCTTTTAGCTGCTGCCTCGTATCTTCAAACTTATCATGCAGTCTGTCGCCATAGGTGCTCTCTGTAAATACGATGTCGGCTTCGCTTAAATACTGAGGGTCTTTGATAATGGGCTTGTCTTTGTTGCCGATATCTCCAGAGAACACAAGCTTTGTCTGCTTGTCTTCCTCTTTGATTGTCAGCTCAATAGAAGCCGAGCCCAAAAGATGACCCGCGTCCACATAGCGCATGTCTATATCATCAAACGCGCTCATTTTCGCACCATAGTCGAGCGGGCTTAAATATTTTATCGCTTTTTTGGCATCTTCCACTGTGTAAAGCGGCTCAATCTCACTTTTTCCGGCGCGGCGGCGTTTCCTGTTCTGCCACTCCGTCTCCATCTCCTGTATGTGTCCCGCGTCCGGGAACATGATGGAGCAAAGCCTTGCTGTTGCGCCTGTGCAGTATATGCGTCCTTTAAAGCCCTGCTTCACAAGCAGCGGCAGCATGGCAGAATGGTCGATATGTGCGTGTGTGAGAAAAACCGCATCGATCTCACGCGGATCAAAAACAAAGCCGTCCACCGGCGCGATCTTTTCATCTCGTCCCTGTCTCATTCCGCAGTCAACCAACACCTTGTGCTGTGCCGTCTCGATCATTGTACAAGATCCTGTAACGCATTTTGCTGCGCCCATAAACGTGATATTCATAAAGCCCCCATTCCCCAAAGATGATATACCTAAAGCTAAACAGCCTTGTCCCAAAATAGGACAGATCGATTTTTAACATTATGATATATGCATTATACAACACCTGATACGAAAAATCCAACCTTGCAGATTTTGCCGTAATCACAAAAGCTTAGCATGCCGAAGAATCTGCAACGCAAAAAACGGGGTTCCCCCCGTTTTCTGCTAAATATATCATCCGAAAAGGCTTGTAAGCAATAAAAAAGCTGCCTCGAATCATAAAGGCAGCCGAACCATCATAGCTTATAAGCCTTAGACTTCATGCTTTGCGCCCACGTCTTTCGACCGTGGTTGCCGTTTTTCTTCATATATTCGTATGAATCAAGTGTAATCAGTTGTTTAGTCTATCCAATTTTCTTTATTATAATACCTTTTAGCGTTTTCGTCAAGATCAGCATTTGCACGCGTCTTCTTTGCGCCGCAGCAGCCTGCGCTGATACTTGCAAGAGGCACAAAGCATGAGCTTGATCAGCTCTTCGGTATACGCGATAGTACAAACATCACACGCATAGCTCGTGGCCTTTTCCACAGCTGCCGCACCCATTTGCCGCGCTTCACGCCGAAGCTCGCGTTTTGTGACGCCCGCCGCCGCCTTCTCGACAATCGCCATGCGCTGTTCAAAGAGCGCCACGATTTTTGCATCCAGTGCATCCAGTTTCTGTGCTGCTTTCTCGTCCATACCCATACTCCTTACAGCGTTTATTCTGTACAAGCATATGCGCATTATTCCTCTTATCTGTGGCAGCAATGCTCCTGCGCGGCATCAAGCAGCATGGAGACATGTTCGTCATCCAGCGTATAGAAGATGTTCTTCCCGTCCTTGACATAGCGCACCAAGCGCTGACGGCGCATAATGCCGAGCTGGTGAGACACCGCCGACACCGTTTTGCCCAGCGCTTCGGCAATATGACCCACACATACCTCTTTATCCTTTAATAATGTGAGTATACGAATCCTGTCCGGATCGCCGAATACCTTTAAAAATTCAGCCAGGCGTTTGGCTTCTTCGCTCTCCATGGGCGCAAGCGTTATGTCCTCAGAGCATCTTTGCATGGGCATCCTCCCTAACCACATCCCAAAAATAGTGTTTTCCGGGTGCGATCGTCACTAACCTCACCCACATACGTGGGCGAGGATTCATATAAAATGTACCTTGTTATGACAGCCTTGTCAATGAAGCTGCCGCGCAAGGTGTCTTTTGATGTTTGCCAGTGTCACGGTGATGGTGTAGTGTAACAGATTCACTGATAGGGCTCGAATACTATAAATATTATCTGACGAAAAAGCCGCTCTGCCATTATGCAAAGCGGCTTAAAGTTTTCGTTCTATGTAGTGGGTGTTGGAGTCGGCGCTGCCGATGCCGTTGGTGTCGGCGAAGGCGTTGGAGTCGCTGTGCTAGGCTGACCTATCAACAAGATAATCTCAGTTCCACGAACTACCGTTGATTTAGGGGATATGGATTGTGTTTTAACAACATCAGTCCCGTCTCCAACATAAGTGGCATCCTCCTCAAATATGATTGTTAATAGGCTAAGATAATCCGGTGTTTCAATATCTTTTTGAACCATGCCAACAAAATCGTGTACGTTTTCATATTTCTCAGTTGGTTTGAACATCAACGTAATCGTTGTTCCTTCACTGGTTTCCGTACCCGGTTCAATGCTCTGACCCCAGATCTCACCCGGCAATACATCGCTTGTACCATCCTGCACAAATACAGGAATCAATCCAATCTCTTCACACATGGCAATGGCTTTCTCACGCGTGATGGCATTGTTGTAGTTGCCGTCCTGCGGGCCTGTAAAGTCGGGCACGTAAACCACGCTGCCCGCCGAAACCGTGATATTGATCGTGGTTCTATAGCTCACGGAGGTATTGGCCTTGTCCTGATAGATGATCGTGCCGCGCGGCTGGCTGCTCTTGGTCTCTGTCGCCTTGATCGTGAGCCTTGCACCCTGATCATTCAGACTCTGCGCCCAAGATTCAAGCGCGTCGCGCGTCTGCCCCTCATAGCTCGCTATGACGATCTTATTTCCCAGTGAATATGTCAGCTCAAGCAAATCACCCGCTTCGTATATGGAACCGGCTTCGATGCTCTGCGAAATCAGCCTGCCGTTGGATGAGCTTGAATATCTCTCTGCGACGGTGATCGGCAGCCCCAGTTCCGCAGCCTTGGCGGATGCCTGCTCCTTGGTATAACCCGAGAAATCGGGCACGGTAATCATCTTGCCTTTGCTGACCACCAGCACGATCTCGCTGCCCTTGGCAATCATTTGATCCGCCTTGACACTTTGCGAGATGATGGTACCGGCCGGAATATAATCGTCGTACTGTTCATCAATCGTCAGTGTGAGGCCGTTTTCAGCCGCAAACGTATAGCACTCGGCGAGCGGCATGGATTTAAGATCCGGCACCTTGACGGTCTCGGCAGCTTCTTCCACACCCTTTGAAACAATCACATAAATGGGCGTGTCGCGCCGCACCTCATCCACCACCGTGTTGTCGTTGATCTCATAACGGATCACATGACCGGATGGAACATCGGCACTGAATTCGGCGGTAATGCGCACCTTGGTCATGAAATTTTCGTCCGCCCACGCCTGTACCTGATCTGCCGTCATCGATTCAAGATCGGGCAGCGGCAGCGTGACACTAAGGTCGTGCCCGAGCGACACAGTGAGTTTGATAAAGCTTCCTTTTTTTATCCTGCTGCCGGGCTTTACGTCCTGCTCGATCACATAGCCTTCCTCCACCGTATCGCTGTATGCGTTCTCAGTGGTAATGATCATACCGTTCTCGTTGGCCCACAACTGAGCGTCCGTCAGCTTCCCGTTTGTAAAATCTTTGACTTCAATACCGCCGCCAAGCAGCAGTATCAGCACCACAATAATGACGACGAGCGCACCGCCGCCCGCAGCGATAGCTGTGATCAGCCGCTTGCGTTTGCCGTCGTCCGGCCTTTGCGGGTGGGGTTCCTTGCGCTCCGGCTTTTTAAAGCCGCTTTTTTGTTCATAATTGAACGACTTGGGCGCGGCAACATCTGCGGCCCCTTCCTTTTTCTTCTTGGGTGCCGGAGTCTCCGTGCTTTGCTCTCCGTCTTTTTTATTGTAGTTGCTCAGAAAGCTGTTGTTGTCGCTCATCGCTTAATCCCTTTCTAGTTCGTAATATCTCTTTTTCTGAATACCCAAATGGATATGAATGTGCAAATCACCGACAGACCCAACAGCAAGCCAATGCCATATCCGAGACTGACGGGCGCGCCGTTTCTCATCATCTGCTGTACCGGCGAATGCTCTGTGAAAAACTGCGAGATCTGCACATACGGAATCGGCGTCCATGCCAGCCAGTGAGCGGCCTCCCTATAAGCAAATATGCTCATGCCAATGATGCTGCCCACAAAGCAGACAATCGGCACAGAAATGGACACGGCCATATGCTTGACAGCCGTCGAGAGCATAAAGGCCACGCAGTATCCGAACACAATGGTGACGGCACTTGCGAAAAACTTCGGAATGTAGTAAGCAAAGAAACCGATATCACCTGATGCCGTGTAGTTCGGGAATGCATAATCCGAGAACCCGAAGCAGATGCCGTTTGTGATGATGTTCAATATCGTGCCCGCAATATAGATACCGAAGCAGATTACAAGCGCGGCCGTAAACTTGGACATCAGAATCTTGGTGCGCGTTTTGGGACGGATCATCAGCAGACGAACGGTGCCCTGCTGGAATTCGCTCGCCATGAGCCAGCCGCCGAGAACCACCGCAAACAGCGCCACATAAACCGAGTAATACAGAAAATTGAACGTCTGGTTTCTCGCTCCGTTCGGAACAAACTTCATGTCCGGTTTATCGGCATCGAGAGAATTCTGCGCCACAAGTATTTGGTTGTTGTATTCGTCGATCTGTGCCTGCATCGCCGCTTTATACCGCGCGTATGTTTTATACTGCCGCGCAAGGTACGGCTCTTTGTTGTATTCCTCTTCGCTCAGAATCGTCGTATACTGAAGCTGTTGGTTGGCCTGCTCAATCTCGGAAAGCGCTCTGTTCTGCCAAATATCCTCGCCCGGCACAATGTGCTTTTCCAGACGGTACTCAAGCACCGGTATATTATTGGTTTCAATGAGGTTGATCTGTCTTTGAAGGTCCTCAATGTATCGGTTTAATTCTTCTTCCTGATCAGGGTGCTCAATAATCGTCTGTTCCTGAATGTCGATCTGCTCTTCGTAGCCCTCTATTTGATTTTGCTGCTGCTGGATGCTGATTGCAATATACTCTTCAAAATTATCATTCTCAATCACATCATACAGTCTATTGAGATAATCATCTATTTTATCGATTTCGGCCTGACGTTCCTGCGGAGTAATGTTGATATACGTCTCGTCAAATGTCTCCGTATTCACGCCGCGGCGATAATTAAGCGCTTCGATCAAAATGTCCCTGTCCGTTGTCCCGGCTTTCTCGTAGATAAACTTCTCGTAGAGCATGCTGGTATCCCACAGAAGACTGATCCTGTAATCCTCATGGGTCGTAACCGTCTGCGCGACACGCAGATAATACTGAAGCTCCATTTCGCCCATATCAAGAGCGATATCCATCGCTTCCGGATGCTCAAAGAACGAGCTGTCGATATAATTTTCCATTTGGGATAGGTCCTGAATGTTCCAGTAAAACGGGTTGTCCGGCATAATGGTCACACCGTCTACTGTGATGGGTTCCTGACCGTTGTCATAATAGCCGCCGTCATACGCGACCGACATGGCCTTCTCGTACATGACAGTCGGGCCGCCGGGATAATAATCGTTCGAGGATTTTGCCGAAATTGCCCCGATAATCGGCATCGCGATGCTCAGCACCAGAATCAGTATTCCGATGATAAGCAAAAATTTCGACCTAAATATATTCTTAATTTCCAATCCGGTTTGTTTTATAAAACTCATATCATTAACCTCTCTTTGCTATCTGATCTGCGTCTTGGTGCCGGTCGTCATCGAAATGAAATCCTGCTCCAGCGTTCTTTGCGACTGGTTCACCGCGTAGATATCGATATCCATGCCCACTAGCGCACGAATAAGCCCGGGTATCTGATCGCGCTGCATCACCACGGTGACGCCGCCGTTCACCTGCTCGCAGTTCGCTTCCAGGCTCTTGAAATATTCATAGGTCTTTTCTTTATCGCTCGTGACAAAGTTGTAGCTGAAGATTTTTTCATCTTCCGATTCCTTCACCTGTTCGATGGTTTTTTCGCCGATGATCACGCCGTTGTCGATGATGTAGATTCGGTCGCACATGAGCTCCATCTCGGAAAGCAGATGACTGGACACGAACACACCCACGTCCGCGTTTTTTGAGAGGTATTTTAGCAAATCCCTGAGTTCTTTTATGCCGATAGGATCAAGCCCGTTTGTGGGCTCATCAAGCACCAGCAGCTTTGGCCGATGCAGCAGCGCCTGCGCCAGACCGACACGCTGTCTCATACCCAGCGAATACGTCTTCACCTTATCGTTGACACGGCCTGCCATTTTGACAAGCTCAACCACTTCGTCGATTTGCTTCGTGGTGTCGCCGTCATACATGGAGGCAAAATACTCAAGGTTTTGTCTGCCTGAAAGTCTCTTATAAAGGTCAGGGTTTTCAACGATACCGCCGACATTTTTCATGGCGTTCTCAAAATCCTTCTCGATATCGTGTCCGCAGACCGTGATCTGACCCGACGTGATAGAAAAAAGACCCATTATCATTTTAATTGTTGTGGTTTTGCCCGCGCCGTTTGGCCCCAAAAAACCGACAATTTCGCCCGAGTTGACGGTTAAAGATATATCGTCCAATATCTTTTTCTTTTTCATCACCTTTGTCAGGCTTTCAATCTTTAAAAGCTCCAATGAAATATCCTTTCCCGCGCAAAATGCGACAGATAGTTTTTCTATTAGACGTACATAAATTAATAAAGTTCCATCTATTTGAATTATTATAACAAAAAGATAAAAAAAATAGAATGCCTTTTGTGCACTTGACACACGTTATATGCGGTATAGGTGAAGGACATAAAAATTAATCATTTGCCGCGAGCCCGGCATATAGGTATAGTCCCTTATCCATTGAGATATGAGATATTCTCCAGAAGCTTCCTTCCGGTATAATGGTCAGCTCAGCTTCATATGTATCTGCAATCCCCATCGAGGTTTCCGTCGTAAATTCAAGTAAAGCCGTATAAGGTTCACTTTTTGTTTGCTCACTTATAAATTCAAAGCTGCAGATCCACGGACTTGACACCCCTGTCACCCACTCGGGCGCCGTTTTCTCCCACTGCAGCGCATACTGCTCTTTGAGCGCTTTTGTCATCACCGCATATTGCATTGCCGCATTGCGAAGCTTGAGTCCCTGCGCCCATACCCGTGCGGCATCCTGCGGGCTGCTTACCCCCACATAGTCGAGCGCACCCGTGAGCATCACTGTTTTAACCTCAAATGTGTCACAGCCGGATACGACAGCCGACTCTTTCCTGTCTATAACAGCAACCACAACCAAAATAGCGGCAGCCAACACAATCAGACAGCCGCAGGCAAACCATCTTAATCTTTGATAAGGAGGAATTTCCATGTTTTGCGCTCCTTAAGGTTTCTCTTTCTATTGTATGAAAAACCGTGCGCAAACATAGCTTCAAGTGAGCGTAAAGAAAAGAACAAAAAACCAAGGGGGACAATTATCGCCCATGGATTATGATATAAATAATCGTTTCAGTTCGGCCACATCCTCTTGGGTATATTTTGATAGACCTGTTCTATGGTATAAAAGCCGTCCTTAATAATCTCATCAGCCATATTCTCTTTGGTGACAGGAATAGGTTCATAAACAATGCAGGGCACATTGAAAGTCCCGTCATAAATTGTCGGTGCGTCCTCGAGGCTCTCGCCTTGTGCCATTTTTACTGCGATTTCCGCCGCACCTTCGGCCAGTATGTCGATCGGCTTATATACCGTCATACCCTGTGTGCCTTCCACGATCCGCTGGCACGCCGCCATCTCGGCGTCTTGGCCCGTCACATAAACGTCGCCCGCCAGTCTGTTTTCACTCAGCGCATTGATCGCCCCTTCCGCAAGCCTGTCATCCCCCGCAATAATGGCATCTATATGAACGCCCTCGCTGATTTTTTTACTGACATAATCATAAGCCACCTCATCGCGCCACGCATCGATAAAGGTTTCGCCCACCACATTGATGCGTCCGTCGTCGATGTATGGTTCCAACACCTCACGGCATGCATCGTTGATCATAAACACGTTGTTATCCGTTTCGGGTCCATTAAGAATCATATAGTTGCCTTCGGGTACGTTTTCCACCGCTTTTTGCGCCATCAACCGCCCCACCGCATAATTGTCAAAAGAAATATACAAGTCCACATCGGCGTTCTTTATGAGTCTGTCGTAGGCAATGAACTTGACATTTTGGCTTTTCGCATACTTGACAAGATCGCTCAATGTGTCTTTATCATAAGCCACCACCGTCAGTACATCCACACCCTGTTCGATCATCTCCACGCCAATCTGCTTTTGGAGTTCACTGTCTTCATAGCCATTTTGAACAATGACTTCTTCTGCACCCAGTTCTTCGGCTTTACTCACAAAAATATCTCTGTCCCTAGCCCATCTTTCAACAGTCATCGTATCCGTAATTAAGCCGATCTTGATCATGCCATCATCATTTTTAAACACTTGCGTCGATTGACACCCGGTTAGCAGCACAAAAAGCAATGCAAGCAGGAACAATATGGTTCTCTTCATATAAACCTCCCTTAGTTTTGCTTTTGGTAAGTCGACGGGGATACACCTTCAAATTTCTTAAAAAGTCTGCTGAAATAGTTGGGGTCACTGTATCCCGACATATAGCAGATCTCTTTAATAGACAAATCACCTCTTTTCATTAGATTTTTTGCGTTCTCCATACGTACGGCTGTGAGTTTCTCAATAAAATTGATGCCCATTTCCTGTTTGTAAAGCCTGCTGAAATATTGAGGGCTGATATAGAGCTCTTTTGAAATATCGTCGAGCGTCAACTCCTGATTGAATCGCTCATTTATGATTTTGTTGGCCTTATCGACAATATAACCGATCGTCTTTTCCTTGGACCGGCTGATTCGGCTCGCAATGCCGCCGATCTTCTCGATCAGAATTCGCTCGAATTCCAGACGCGAAGTGCAGCCCAAAAGCTGCGTTAAGTAGCTGGAATACTCAATGCTTTGGTCGTTTTCCACACCGTTCTCAATCGCCAGACGGTGAGCCACAATCACGATCTCGATCAGTCTGTTGCGCACACCTTCCTGCCCCATGATATTGCTGTATTTATTGAACATATCCGTCAGTATGGAAATGCAAAGCTGCGGATCCCCTTTTTCTATGGCCTTGATGAGCCTGTTCTCCTCCGCAAACATTTCAAAGCCTGCACTGGATATATTAGGGGCAATATCGTCAATGTGAATGACCCGCTGTCCTTCAGTGTGATTCAGTGCCTTAAGTGCCTCCTGATAGGATATTAGTATGTCCCTGTCATCGTGGATTTTACCAATGCCCGCCTTAAATTTCATATTGTATTTATGCTCAATTTTGCGGACAATGCCCTCAATATGTGTAATCGCCTCAACGCGCTGAGAATATTCATCTTCTTTGTTTTGCGCGACATACACAACCACTCTGTCCAGCATCACGGGCCCCACAATACATTTGCTCTTATACTTCAGGCAGTCGCGGAAAAAGTTATAGAACTTTTGATACTGCACACTGTCGCCCAGAGCCACCTCATCGCTGTGATGCGGTCTTTCGCCAAAGGTTAGTATGAATATGTACCCGGTCTCACATTGAATATCAAAGAGCTCTTTGTAGCGGCCAATATCCGCCTCCTGAGAAAGCAGCAGCGAATAAATAAAGCTATGCTCCAGCACGGAGAGCATCTTGTCCAGCTTTTCCTTAGTCTCAAGCTCCTGATCGAATTTGCGTCTTTCCTCATCCAGTTCACGCGTAATGCGTTCCAGTGTCTCAACAAGCCGCGCCCTGTTCACAGGCTTTGTCAAGTATTCGCATGCTCCCAGCTCCACGGCCTGCTGCGCGAACTCAAAGTATTCGTAGACCGACATGATGATAAACTTGATGTTGTTATGTATTTTTTTGATTTCCTTAACGGCTTCCAGCCCGTTGATACCCGGCATGCGTATATCCGTCAATATAATATCCGGCCTCTCCAGCCGCACCTTTTCAATGGCTTCCCGGCCAGACCTGGCTGTTTGCGTCACCTGTATGTTGCCGAACTCGTTATCGACAATATGCTTAACCGATTCTATCACAATCTGCTCATCATCAAACACCATGAGGCTATACATTCGTTGATTTCTCCTCTCCTGTCGGATATTGAAACTGCATGTAACGAGGAAGTTTTAAAATGATCTTTGTCCCATTATTGGGGCTGCTTTGAATGTCGATGACATCATCAATGCCAAAAAACAACCTTAGCCGCTGAACCACATTGGCGACGCCGATGCCCGTGGTATGTCCTGACTTCTGGTTTTCAAACACTTCGCAGTTTAAAATACGCTGACGCGTGCGTTCATCCATGCCCACACCATTATCCTCAATGACGATATGCACATTGTCTTCATCGCCTTCAACGGATATTGTGATGACACCGCCTTGTTCCAAGTTGCCGATTCCGTGTATCGTCGCGTTCTCTACAAGCGGCTGAATTATCAGAGGCGGAACGTCCATGTCCAGCACACTGCAATCAATATTATAGTTAAATCTAATAATATCTCCAAATCGCACATAAATCAAATTACTGTAAGCACGAATGGAGTCAATCTCTTCTTTTAGCTTGACTTTACGGCTCAAGCTCTTCACGTTATAACGAAACATCTTTGAAATATCGTCCAAAAAGCCGGAGGTGCGCTCTGCACCTTCCAGCATTGCGAGCTGAACGCCCGCGTTAAGCGTGTTGAACAGAAAATGCGGGTTAATCTGCATTTGCAGCGCTTTAATCTGCGCATCCACAAGCAGCGATTGTATCTTTAGGTTTTCAATCTGCTGCTCCAGAAGCTGAGATTCGGTATCCGCTTTATCATGAAGCTCAGCAATATAATCCTTTATGCTGTGCTTCATGGCGTTGAACGCATTGGCCATAATACTGAGTTCGTCCTTTGAAGCTACCTCAATATCTTCAATATCAAAGTTGCCCTTGGAGATCTCTCCGGCCGACGAGGCCAGCTTGGTGATGGGCTGTGTCATCTTATATGTCATATTTGTGATCATAATGATATTGAGCAGGATAACAGAAATGATCAACACGATATTTGTAAAACTGAGTTTGCTCAAGTCCTCCGACATACCCAAATACTGCAACGTGTTCACACGTACCTTGTTTAGGTTTACCCGGTCTGCATAATTTTTAATATAATCAGCAATCTGATTGGCGTTCGAGTACTGATTGATATAATGATCAGCGTTGCCAATGCGCTTGCTTTCCACCGCATTTTCCGTTTCTTCGATATACGACTCCACCATATTTGATATATCTTTGAATATCAGGTCATCTTGTCCGTATATGCCCTTTGTGTCATCGTACATACTTTGTGCCTGATCACGTAAACCGTCTCTCGTTTTGTAGTATTCCAGCAAACTGTCCGAATTGTCCGTGCTCAGATAATCAGCTAGATTCTCATCCACACTATCCATGGTCTGCAAAAACTCTTCAATAAGAACGTTTGCTGAGAACATGTCGTCCATCTTTGTGATAAGGTTACCGGATATAATCAAAATAAAGACACTTGTGATGGTCATAAGTATCGTCGTTAACACGTAAATGGAAATCATACGTGTTCTTATGCTGTTAAAAACCCTTCCGGTTAACAAGTTAATTGTTTTCATCTTCATGGTTTTGCATAGGTGGAGATATTATCAGCCGTATAGACATTGGTCTTAATATCCATAAAATTGGTCTTGAATTTATCTTCCATGCTCTCATACAGCACTTTCACGCTTTGATAACCTGCACTGTACCCATTCCTGTCCAGCACACCAAATATCACACCTTTTCTTATATAATCAATAATCTCACTGGTGACGCCCGTTCCCACAATGGCCACCTCGCCCACAAGATTGCGTTCAATAATTACATGCGCCGCAGAAACGGTATCCTTTGCATTGGTGCACAAAATCACATCAATATCAGGATGCTCGTTCAGCGTGGTTCTTATCTGATCCTCCGCGCCCAGATAATCGCTTGTTCCGTACAATGTACTTGTCAAATTAATCGGTCCCGTGTTCATGCCGTTCATCAGACCGTTCCTCATGTTCTGTATGGCAGGATCGACAGAAGCATGCTCATCATTATGCTTTGATAAAATGATAGCCAGATCAATTTGGGCATCACCCCCGCGCCAACGCGCAATCAGCTTGGCAGCATCCTCACCATACTCATAGTAATTGGTCCCCACATATGCCACGAGGCTGCTTTCAGACGTATCAAAATTGCTCACCACAACGCTGATGCCAGACTCTGTGGCTTTCATAATGGCTTCTTTATATTCGTCAGTGCTTCCGCCTGCCACAATAATGCCGTCCAGTTTTGACTGATTCGCAATGTGAATATATTCAACGATCTGATTCTGGCTTGCGGGGACGGAGACTTCATTGAATTCAATCGCCACGTTATAGTGCTTTCCGGCTTCTGTCGCCCCGTCTTTAAATTCCTTCCAGTATATATCATCCTGCGTATTGATTATTAATGAAAAATAATACTCGGGGTAGTTGCGGAATTCATAAGCTGTCTCGTCAGACGCGTTATCATTTACCCTTGAATAATAGTATAGCGACCCTGCTGCCGAAGCGACGGTCAGGGCTGTAAGCAATCCAAATACAACTTTATAGACCCATTTCATGAATGACTTCCTTTATATAACCGCTTATGTCTAAATTGCTTTTTATTCTCGTACAAAGAATGGAGTCGTAGAGTTTTTTTTCAAAGCAGCTGTCAAGCAGCAGCACCGAGTTGGTTCCGACAATACCAAACTGGTTTTGAATCGGCTCTGTCTGATTAATGAACACAGTGATATCGCATCCTGAAATCGGATCAAATATTTCTTTTGTAAACGGCCTTTTTTTTAATTCCAGGACAATCATATATTCAACAACGCCTTTGTTCCACATGTTTAATTCGAGTCCGAAGAATTTTTGGGGATTTGCAGGCATTTTTACCGCTATAGGGTCTTGCCCTGCTTGGCGTAATTCCTCCAGTATGTCCAGCCCAGACTTCTCTGTGACGCGCTGATTTGTATCGATGATGATAACGGCGTCGTTTTGATTGCATTCAATGACTTTTTCAAGCAAATCAAAGCGAAATGAATTCTTATCACGGACATTTAAATAGTCCACCAGTGTTTCGCCAGCCCTGTTTTTTGATAGTTTAACTTTCATATGGGAAATCCCACCTTAACGTTGCTAATTATGACTGACTTTGTAATGTGTAGCATAATTATAACACAACATTGACATATATTATACACCCATTTAGCGGAGAATGGCCTGCCGAACGATTGCATCGGCAGTCGTTCTTCAGGCCATATCCATTTCCTTGTCAGCCATGAACATATACGTGATTATTATCTTACCTTGATTTGGACTTGGTGTACGTATCGAACGCCACGGCGAGCAACACAACGAGTCCCTTTGATACCAGCTGCAGGAAGACGTCAAAGCCAATCATGGACATACCATTGTTCATGACACCCATGATGAAGCCGCCCACTATCGCGCCCCAAATGGTGCCGATTCCGCCATACGCGGAAGCACCGCCAATGAAGCACGCGCCAATCGCATCTAGCTCAAAATTCTGCCCCACATTCGGCGAAGAAGCGTTCAATCTTCCGGCCGTCACGATGCCAGCAACCGCCGCAAGCAAACCCATATTGGAATAAACCAAAAACATCATTCTTTTGGTGTCAATTCCCGAAAGCTCCGCTGCCTTTATGTTGCCGCCCATTGCGTATAAGTGTCGCCCGGGTATAGACTTGGTTGTGATAAACGTGTAGATTGCGAAGATGACAGCGACTATGATCAGCATGATCGGTATGCCTTCATCCATCGCCAGCCAGTAGGAGAATATATTAATAACAATAAAAAACGCAATGGCTTTCCCAATGACCGAGCCCAATGACGCAGTCTCATATCCGCGCGCTAATTTGCTTTTTCTGCTAAGAAGAATAAATACAACATAAATGATGGATAGTGCGAGTCCCACTATGAGAGTGGTCAAATTTAAAAATTCCGGTTTGTTTTGCAGCTGAAGCAAGTCGCCAATTCTTAAAAAATCCGGAACAGATTGGGGCGCTAAATCCGGAACAGATCCAGAGCCGATCGTCACATAGAGGCTTGGGAGCGGCAATGTCTGTCCATCAAGTATGATGTTATTGAGTCCCCGAAAGATCAGCATGCCGCTAAGTGTGGTGATAAACGGCGGCACCTTGACAAACGCAATCCAAAAGCCCTGCCACATGCCGGCCAGCAGACCGGTCAAAATGCTGATAATGATCGCCAGCCAAGCAGGAAGACCCAGCGTCGTGCCCATCAGCCCTGACGTTGCACTAACTAAAGCTACCAGCGAACCGACAGAAAGGTCGATGTTACCGCCAGTCAGAATACAGAGCATCATCCCGATTGCCAGTATAAAAACATAGCTGTTTTGGCGAACCAGCATCGATATGTTTCTCGGCCAAATCAGCCGACCCTGCGTGACAAATCCAAAAAAAATCATGATCACAATCAACGCGATCAGCATTCCGTATTGCCGCATATTGCGGTTGAAGAATTCTTTCACTCTATTCATTTTCTACTCCCCCTGTTGCTTTCAGCAGAGCTTTTTATGATCGTCGACATAATCCCCTCTTGGGTCGCCTCATTGGTGTTAAGTTCTCCTACAATTCGACCTTCGTTCATAATATACAAACGATCTGTAATTCCCAAAATTTCAGGCAGCTCAGACGATATCATGATGACGCATTTTCCTTCTTGCGCCAGCTGAAGGATGATCTTGTATATCTCATATTTGGCACCCACGTCTATGCCCCGAGTCGGTTCATCAAGTATCAACACATCTGGATTCGCAAATATCCATTTGCTTAAAACCACCTTTTGCTGATTACCGCCCGACAAATTACCTGCCTTTTGATATACGCTTGAAGATTTGATACTCAGCTTTTCGCGGTATTCTTTGCCGACGATCAATTCCTCATCGTCGTTCACGACCGAGTATTTGCTTATTGCTTTTAAATTGGCGATACTAATGTTCTTCTTAATATCCTGTATCAGTATAAGCCCTGCTGTTTTTCTGTCCTCGGTGACATACGCAATACCATTCTCTATCGCTTGGCCAACTTTGTTCAGCACGATCTCTTTGCCGTCCTTAATAAGCGAACCGCTTATTCTTTTGCCATAAGTTCTGCCGAAAACACTCATGGCCAGCTCTGTCCGGCCCGCGCCCATCAGCCCTGCAAGCCCAACGATCTCGCCCTTGCGAACATTCATATTAACGCGGTCAATGACAACTCTCTCTTCATCAAGCGGATCGTGTACGACCCAATCCTTGATTTCAAAGCCAACTTCTCCGATATGCGCGTCATGACGGGGAAAACGGTCCATCAGTTCGCGTCCCACCATACCCTTGATAATCCGGCTCTCATTAACCTGTTCGTCGTTTTCAAGAGTTTCAATCGTCATTCCGTCCCGCAATACCGTGATGTTGTCTGCGATTTTTATCACCTCGTGGAGTTTATGCGAGATCATTATACACGTCATTCCCTGCTCTTTATTGAGCGTTTGTAAAAGCTCGAGCAAATGATCAGAATCATCATCGTTCAGTGCCGCTGTTGGTTCGTCGAGTATCAGCAGCTCGCATTTTTTTGACAACGCTTTCGCGATTTCAACCAATTGTTGTTTACCGACGCCGATGTCCTTAATTAATGCACTGCGTTTCTCTTTAAGCCCAACCTTCCCCATCAGTTCCGTCGCCTTGGTGTTTGTTTCATCCCAGTTGATAACACCATTTTGGGCTCTTTCATTTCCGAGAAATATATTTTCTGCTATTGTCATATACGGACTCAACGCGAGTTCCTGATGGATGATAGCGATGCCCGTTCCTTCACTTTCCCGAATATTTTTAAATCTGCACTCCATCCCCTTATATATTATGTTTCCCGTATAAGAACCATAGGGGTGTATCCCGCTCAAAACCTTCATCAGCGTAGACTTGCCTGCACCGTTTTCACCAACCAGCGCATGTATCTCACCTTTTTTCACCTTAAACGTGACATCCTTAAGAGCGATGACACCGGGAAACTCTTTTGTGATATTGTCCATTTCCAGTATGTATTCCGACATGCGACCACTCCTTGTTTAAATACTTAAACCTCTAATCCTCACAAACAGTTCCTCAAAAGCTCTTGCATCGAAGACCATTTAATAAGAAAAATGGCGGCAGCAATGCTGCCGCCATTCACCCAATTTACGGATTATTCCGCATCCGGAATATCAGATAATTCATAGTAACCAGAGTCAACAAGCAGCTCTTTCCAGTTGTTGACGTCAGCGAACACAGGCGTGCAGTTGAATGACGGCACACTGATCACACCATTGTCATACTCCGCATTCACAGGCACTTCTTCTCCTGCAAGCAACGCATCGGTCATCGCGATGACCTGATCCGCAAGCGTACGGGTATCCTTGAAGATAGACATAGACTGCTCACCGCGGATGATCTGACCCACGTTGATCTTATCGCAGTCCTGACCGGTAAGAATTGGATAAGGCTTATCATCAGTTCCGTATCCAGCAGCCTTCAGCGAAGCAACGATACCCTGTGCAAGGCTGTCGTTCGGGGAAAGCACGACGTCGATATTCTCATCGGCATAATAAGCTGTCAACAGATTATCCATTCTGTCCTGCGCGCCCTGGGCTTTCCAGTTCGTGATCGCGATTTCGCCAGGATATTCAATCTGTCCGGATTTGACGACGAGCACACCGCTGTCAATGTACTGTTGAAGCACATCCATAGCGCCCTGATTGAACAGTTTTGCGTTGTTGTCGCCCGGGTCACCGCCGAAGCATTCCATCGTGAAGGGGCCTTCTGCGCCATCGGCAAGACCGAGCGCTTTTTCGATGAATTCGCCCTGGATTTTGCCAACGCCGTAGTTATCGAACGTGGCATAATAGTCAACTGATTCGGTGTTTGTCAACAGTCTGTCGTAAGCAATAACGGGAATACCCGCAGCCTTAGCCTGATCCAAAACGCCGCCCAATGCACCGCCATCGATAGACGCGATAACGAGAACGTCCACACCCATAGTGATCTGGTTCTCGATCTGGCTGTTCTGCATTGTCTGTGTCTCATCAGCGTACTGAAGGTCTACTTGATAGCCTTTGGCTTCCAGAGCGGCCTTCACATTGGCACCGTCCTCGTTCCATCTCTGAAGAGACTTTGTGGGCATCGTTACGCCAACCAGTTTTCCTTCGCCAGAATCAGCTTCTTCAGAAGGCTCTTCCGGAGCATCAGAACTTTCCGAAACTACGGGTTCCTCAGACGGGGATTCCGCTGGAGCAGGGGCCTGGCCACAAGCCGCAAACGCAGCAACAACAAGAATCAGCGCCAGTAAAAGACCAGCTATTTTTTTAGACATCTAGGGGTTCCTCCTTATTTTTGATTAGGCTTATGTTATCTAATAATATGCATACGATGAATAGTGTAATTTATGATGGTCATGCTTTTTTTTGACATTAACATTTTTACGTTCTTTTATTCTGGATTATTTTAGTGTCAATAAAGTCCTCCTTTACAGCCTCTGTCTCTTCAACAATTAACCTTTACACCAAATCAACATTATCGTTTATTCGAAAACAAATGAAAAACGCACCGGCTAAAAACCGATGCGTTAAGAAACGAATAATATATCTGGGACCCATTATCCGAAGATGACGGAATTAATAATCCCTTCGAGGTATTCCTGTGATCCGCTGGTATTTGTCTTCACTTCGCCCATTTCCAGCGCATATTTTTCCAGCTCTGCAAAAGCGGCCTCACCGCTGACGATCTTAGCGCCGATACCGGACTTATAGCTTGCATAACGGTCTTCCACGAATTTGTCGATGCGACCGTCGTCAATAAGCTTATGGGCAATCTTAAAGCCGAGTGCCATGGTATCCATACCCACGATATAGCCGCGGAAAAGATCATCCGGGCCTATGGACTCGCGCCGCAGCTTGGAATCGAAGTTGGTGCCGCCCTTTGTAAATCCGCCTGCTTTGATGACTTCATACATGGCAAGCGTTACGTCATACACGTTGGTCGGGAAATTATCCGTATCCCAGCCATTAAATGATTCACCTTGGTTGGCGTCAATCGAGCCGAACACGCCGTTCTCACGCGCCACGCGGAGTTCGTGCGCAAAGCTGTGCCCCGCAAGCGTCGCATGGTTGGCTTCCACGTTCATCTTAAAATCGTCCTGCAGACCGTATTTGCGCAGGAACGCGAGCACAGTCGCCACATCATAGTCATACTGATGAGCCGTGGGTTCCATCGGCTTGGGTTCAATATAAAGATCGCCGTCAAAGCCGATGCTCTTAGCATAATCGCGTGCGAGAGTCAGCATACGCGCGAGATTATCCTGCTCCAGACCAAGGTTGGTATTGAGCAGCGTGGTGTAGCCTTCGCGGCCGCCCCAGAATACATACCCGTCACCGCCAAGCCTTTTTGTGACTTCTATCGCTTTTTTTATCTGTGCAGCGGCATAAGCGAAAACATCTGCGTTACAGGAAGTCGCTGCACCATGTAAGTATCGGGCATTAGCAAAGCAGTTCGCCGTACCCCACAGCAGTTTCTTCCCTGAATCGTTCATAAGCTTTTCGAGCAGCGCCGCATATTCATCGAGTATGGCGTTGCTTTCCGCCAGCGTATCGCCCTCAGGCGCCACATCCCGGTCGTGAAAACAGTAATAATCGATACCGAGCTTTTCCATAAGCTCAAAGCCCGCATAGGCCTTGTGCTCAAATATTTCACGTGTGCCGGCCCCGCCGAATCTCCTGTCCATCGTACCCGCCAAACCGAAAATATCAGCCCCATTGCCGCCCAGCGTATGCCAATAGGACATGGCAAATTTCAAGTGCTCACGCATTGTTTTACCGCCTAATTTTTCATCGGGATTGTAAAACTTAAACGATAAAGCGTCGCCGTCTTTTCCTTTGTATTCAATCTTGGGAACACTGGAAAAATACTCTTTCATTGATAAAGACCTCGTTTCTATAGAATTAGGAAATATTATTGATGACTGTTAGCTTTATATGGTTTAACAGCCTTAATAAACTTTGTATCTATTGTATCAACTGATTTTTTCTTCTGCCAGAGACGACATTAGCAGTATTTTAACGATTTGGCCCTGCATGGATAATAATCTCCATACTTGTCTTTCGCACAGGATCATTTACACAATTATGTTATCGAATGCGTTCGTTTTAAATCGCAAAAAGCCACGTTTTCTTCAATATCAAAAGCGGCTCGTTCCCAAGCCGCAATTGTTCATTATTATTTGATCACTATATTAAGCTTTCTATTAGCCTCTCTAAGCTCTTTTCCTGCTCATATTCAGCATTGCCAAGCCATAAAAAAGGATGGCTGTGACAGCAAGGAAAGCAATGCTCATCAGGGGCGTCACGCTCAAATCACCAAATGTATACGACACGCCCAGCATGCTGTTGAATTCGTCCAAGGCCTGCTGCGGCGCACCCGCAAAAGTGATATCCATAGGTGCGTTCATCACAACCTGACGCAGCAACGCCGCTGAGTGAGAAACAGGGAACACCTTGACTATTGTTTGAACGGCTTCGGGGAGCGTCCCTATCGGCAGATAAATGCCTGCGACAAAACCGATCAACGTGCCAATAATGGTGCTTGCTGTTGTAAAGGCGTTCTGGCTTTTGAAAAACGATACAATGAGACACATTAACGCAGTACCGGAGAGCGTAGACAGCAGTATAATACCAAGCACCTTCAAAGCCGCTGCAATACTTAACAGGTCGCCGCCATTCATGAACACATACACTTCCGATATCACCAACGCGACGATGCTCATAATCACGCCGATGATAAACACGCTTAACAAGTACCCGCCTGTGATACGGCTTCTTTTGATCGGCGCGGAATAAAAGTCTTTCGCTATTTTTTTGGTCTTGTCGTCCACCATGATGCCAAACGCGCCCAGCGTCGTTGTCACTGAAGTCACCGCGAGCAGTCCTGATATCAGCCAGCTGTCCATCAAGAACCTCGCCCCCACGGCATCCGGAAATTCACTCAGCCACACATCTCCCAAAAACAATGCATACAAACCGATGATGATAAACACGGCTAGCAGCGAAAAAAACACCGCGCTCTTGTCTCTGAAAAATAATTTGACATTTCGTTTAATAAAAGTGCTCATTCTCTCATCTCCTTTCCCGTGATGGCAATAAACGCATCGTCCATCGTACCGCGAAGCACTTCAAAGCCGTTAATATACGCGCTGCACGTCTTAAGTATCGGCAGCGCAGACATTGTGCCGGACAATTTGACAATTATCTGATCGGCCACCTGCTCATAATCACAGTGTGTCTCATCAAGCGCGCCTCTCAGCCCCTTTTCATCCTTGCATATCAGTCGAAGCAGGTCGTTTGCGTACTCGGCTTTCAGCTCAGCGGGCGTTCCTTTGGCGACGATTTCGCCACGATCTATCACAATGACGTAATCGGAATTTGCTGCTTCCTCCATGTAATGTGTGGTTAGAAACACGGTCATGCCGGTTTTCTCTTTCAGCTCCTGTATCATATTCCACACGTTTTTGCGCGTTTGCGGATCAAGACCCGTCGTGGGTTCATCCAAAAAGAGTATTTTGGGGGTATGAATCAACGCTCTCGCGATGTCCGCCCTGCGCCGCTGCCCGCCGGAGAGTTTGCCGTACGGACGATTGATAAAGCCCGTGACATCCGTTGCAATCGCCGCGTTCCTGACCGCCTGATTGATTTTTTGTTTGTCCTTAAAATAAAAGCCCGCCCTGAGCTTTAAGTTCTCCTCCACTGTGAGCAGCGTATCCAAAACGCTGTCCTGAAACACCACCCCGATGCTGTGTCGGATAGCCTCATCATTGTCACCCATCTGCTGTCCGTTGACAGTAACCTCGCCTTCATCAAAGGCAAGAAGCGTACACAGTATATCGATGGTGGTGGATTTACCAGCACCGTTCGGGCCCAGAAAAGAGAACAGTTTTCCCTGCTCCACATAAAAGCTGATGTTCTTCACCGCCTGAACACTGCCGTAGTTTTTCCTCAGGTTTTTAACTTCGATTATCCTTTCCATATTTAAAATCTCCTTTCGCGATTCACACTAACACCAGCACATATTTATCACAATGCACTGCGATGCAAGATGCAAATACGCGAAGCAAGATGCAAAAAAACAGCGGTGAGTTGCTTTCACCGCTGTTTTGCTGAGCAATGACTATCACTAGTCGTTATTCTTTTGCTTGAATTTCTCAAGCCTTTCGTTGAGCATATTTGCTACCTTCTTATCCCGTTGGTACACAAAAAATGATACGATCGTATATACAAACGCAATCATAGCAATAAAAACAATAGGCTGGACAATGCTTTGAGGAACCAGCCATTTCCAATGATACGCGAAAAAAAGCAGCAGTGCAACCAGTATGCATACGTGGATAATCTGCCTGTTAAGCATCTGTTTTTTGGTAAGCTCATGCTTGGAGAAAAAGATAAAGCCAGGAAGTGTACTGAGAAAGGCCAGCCCAATGATCTGCCACAAGAGGTCGATACCGAATAGAATATCCTGATAGAAGATGGTGCAAAAAACAGTCGTGCAGAGCAAAATACCTGCTGTGATCAAAAGAAATTCCAATAGCATATCTTTCAGCTGTTTTAACATATTTTGCACTCTCCTTTCTAAAGCATGAGCTTCTTTTTCAAATCAGGCACATATTGCCTTGATATAATCACTTTTTCACTGTTGTCCAGCGAAGCTTCCAGACGGCCGCTGTATGCCGGACTTAAAAAGGTGATACGCTGCAGATTCAGTATGACTGACTTGGAGACTCTTAAAAAGTCGCTGCTCAAAAATAACTCTTCAATTTCGTACAGCTTATATTTGGATTCAAAGACCTTCTCGCGGCAATAGATAAACACCTTGTTATCAACGGATTCAAAATAATAAATCTCGTCAGGGTCAAGACGGTGAATATCGCTACCATGCAGGCCGATGATTGTTGGCTTTTGTGTTTTGAGATTTTCGATGAACTGCAGCAGTTCTTTGCTCATCTGCCTGCACCGTATGATAATCTGATCCTCTTCTCCGGTGACCGGCTCTTCAATGAGTATTTTCATTTTCTCATTCCTTATCGAGATGATATGCCGTGTTTTGCAACGTTCTCATGATAACGACGCGTCATACAAATCAAACGTCTTGGTAATATTGTATATATTATGTGGTATAGAATCAATGCGAACTTAAAAACCGCAAAAGAAAGAACTACCTCTTCCCCACGATGCTCTCATAGTCAAACAGCTCATCCATTTCTGTGAGCTCGTTAACCATAAATGCCCGAATATACGCTTTGTCGCGTGTAATTGAATGAATATAGTAGCCGTTTTTGAGATAAAAAGCGACTGAAGAGCGCATACGGCTGGCCGTATGCAGCGTAATTGCGCGAACACCAAGCCCCAGGCATTCGCGGCGCACCTTTTCTAAAAGCAGTCCGCCGATGCCGAGCGATTGAAATTCAGGATCGACAGCGAGACGCGAGAGATACGCGATGCCTTGATCGAGCACCTCAAAACGTACAGCACCCGCCGTTTCGCCGTCCACTTCACAAAGATACACATGTTTTTCGTTGATGTCGCGTCGTATCGCCCCATCCGTTTCGTGCAGCGCGGCCACGTTTTCCTCACGGCGGATTTCACGCGCGTAATTCGCAAACGCTTTGCGCGTCACGCTTTTTATATCGGTCAGATCGTTTTCACCGGCTTTTTTAAAGACGATACTTTCCATCATTTTGTTAACCCTATCTGGCGACTCAAAATCGCCATATTCACATACGTTCTCTCACCGTCTCCGGAAAGACGTTGCGTCTTGTTTTGCGGGCCGGCATACCCTAAAGGGCATACGGTGGAAACCGGTACCTACGGCGCATTTGTGTTTGTTCAGCTGCCCATCAGCAGAGCCATCACGGCTTTTTGCGCATGCAGGCGGTTTTCCGCTTCGTCGTAAACCACGCTGTGCGGCCCGTCGATGACTTCAGCAGTCACCTCTTCGCCCCTATGCGCGGGCAGACAGTGCAGAAAGATATAATCTTTTTTGCAGCGAGCTGTCAACTTTTCGTTTACTTGGTAGTCGGCGAAGTGCTTGTATTTATCCTGCGCACTGCTCTCCTGCCCCATGCTCGCCCATACGTCGGTATAGACCGCATCCGCGCCTTCGGCGGCTTCGCTTGGGTCATGCGTAATCACGATTTTTGCACCGCTTTGCGCCGCCGCCTGTTTTGCTGTCGCCAATACATCCGCGTCCGGATCAAAGCCCTCAGGACACGCCACTGATATATCAAGACCGAGCTTCGCACAGCCCACAAGCAGCGAGTTGGCCACGTTGTTGCCGTCGCCGATGAACGCAAGCTTGCCTGTCAAGCTGCCCTTATGTTCATAATACGTTATGAGATCGGCGAGTATCTGGCATGGGTGCAGCAAATCAGTCAGTCCGTTGATCACGGGAATGCTGCCGTATTTGGCGAGATCCTCCACATCGCTCTGCTTAAACGTACGGATCATTATGCCGTCTACCATGCGCGAAAGCACCTGTGCGGTGTCGTTGATCGGCTCGCCGCGCCCCAGTTGGATTTCGTTACTGCTTAAGAACTGCGCTGTGCCGCCCAGCTGATAGATGCCTGCCTCAAATGACACGCGCGTGCGCGTCGAGCTCTTGGAAAATATCATCGCGAGAATCTTACCCGCCAGCAGCGGCGGGCGCAGCCCTTCTTTGAGCTGTTTTTTAAGCTTAAGCGCAAGGCTCAGCACCTGCAGAATCTCGTCCGGGGTATAGTCGGACAAACGCAGCATATGCTTTTGCGCGAATGCTTGTTTTGGCTGATAGCTTAGCAAATCGATCATTTCAAAGTCTCCTCATTTATATTGCAGATATTCACCGAGCGGAATATGATGCTCTTCTATACTTTTTGCGGTCATCACAGACAGCAGCGCATTTAATGTATCCATCGATGTCACGCATGGCACGTTGAACTCCATCGCGGTACGCCTTAGAATAAAGCCCAGCCGATCAGACAGCTTGCCTCTTGTGGGCGTGTTGATCACCATGGATATCTTTTTATCTTTCAATGCAAGCACGGCATTATCTTTTGTCAGCAGCTCACAATCCAGTCCCTGCTCGTTGAAATAGTGATACGTTTTATCCGTGCAGGCAATCGCAAAGCCCATATCCTTCATCTGCCGCGCAAACTCAAGCGCTTCTTCCTTATCGCGGTCGGTAATTGAGAACAATATGGGCAGATCAGCACGCGGCGGCTTGACGCCAGACGCCTCAAACGCTTTTTTCAGCGCTCCCAAAAACGTCGTATCCGTCCCCATCACCTCGCCTGTGGATTTCATTTCGGGGCCAAGGAATATATCGACGGTGGTCAGCTTGGAGAATGAGAACACCGGCGCTTTGACCGTGATCAAACGGCTCTCCTTGTAAAGCTCCGTCTTATAGCCCATGTTTTTGAGCTTTTCACCCATCATAATACGCGTGGCCGCAGCGACCATAGGGACGCCCGTTATCTTGGAAAGGATCGGCACGGTGCGGCTTGCGCGCGGATTCACCTCGAGCACGTAAACTTTGCCCTGCTCATCAATGACGAATTGAATGTTGTAGAGTCCCTTGATGCCAAGTTCAAGTCCGATACGAATGGCATAATCCACGATCGTTTTCTTGGTCTCTGGGTCAATTGTCTGCGAAGGATACACCGCAAAGCTGTCTCCCGAGTGCACGCCTGCGCGCTCAATGTGCTCCATCACACCGACAATCAGCGCATCGTCGCCGTCGCAGATGCCGTCTATCTCGACCTCTTTGCCGAGCACATATTTATCGATAAGCACCGGATGTTCGGGCGAAATTTTTGCCGCCGCAAGCATATATTCTTCCAGCTCCTTCGTGTTGTAGACAATTTCCATGGCACGCCCGCCCAGCACATACGACGGACGCACAAGCACCGGAAAACCGATGCGCTGTGCGATGGTAATCGCACTGCTGATCGAGAACGCCGTCGCACCATCGGGCAGCGGGATGCCCAGCTTTTCCAGCACCTTTAAAAAGCGGTCTCTGTCCTCCGCACGATCGATACCGTCCACCGATGTGCCGAGAATGTTGACCCCCACTCTGTTAAGCGGTGCGGCAAGGTTGATCGCCGTTTGTCCGCCGAACTGCACAATCACGCCCTCGGGTTTTTCGCGGTCGATGATGTCCAGTACACATTCGCGCGTGAGCGGCTCAAAATAGAGCTTGTCGGAGGTATCAAAGTCGGTCGACACCGTCTCAGGATTGGAATTGATGATGATGGACTCAAAACCGAGCTTATTGAGCGCGAGCACCGAATGCACCGAGCAGTAATCGAACTCGATGCCCTGTCCGATACGAATCGGACCGCTGCCAAGAACCACAACCTTTTTCCTGCCGCTGTCTCGCGATTCGTCCACGCTGTCGTAGCACGAATAATAGTATGGCGTTTTGGCTTCAAATTCACACGCACAGGTGTCCACCATCTTATATGTGGGTTTAATGCCAAGAGCCTTGCGCAGCGCCTTAACAGCGGCTTCGTGTGTACCCAGCAGGTTGGCGATGTAGCTGTCGCCGAAACCGTATCTCTTACACTTTTTGAGCAGCTCCACCGGCAGCGTATCAATCGTGCGCTTTTTGAGCTCGCCCGCAAGCGTCACGATGTTTTTGAGCTTGCTGATAAAAAACTTGTCGATCTTCGTAATCTCAAATATTTCATCGATGGTGTAGCCGCGTTCCAGCGCCTCAGACACCACGAATATACGCTCGTCGTCAGGGTTTTTGAGAGAGTTATCGATCTCTTCCTTGCTCCATTTGGCGATACTCTTCATGCCGAGCTGATAATCAAGCTTCACATCGAGGCTATCGATCGCCTTTAACAGCGATTCCTCGATGTTGCGCCCGATCGCCATCACCTCTCCCGTCGCCTTCATCTGCGTACCCAGCGTGCGTGTGGCGGTGACGAACTTATCAAACGGCCAGCGCGGCACCTTGGTGACCACGTAATCAAGCGCGGGTTCAAAGCAGGCGCACGTTTCGCCCGTGATGGGGTTCGTGATCTCGTCGAGCCCGAAGCCCACCGCGATTTTGGCCGCAGCCCTCGCAATCGGGTATCCCGTGGCCTTGGACGCGAGCGCCGACGAACGGCTCACGCGCGGATTCACCTCAATCACCACATAATCAAAGGTATCGGGGTTCAGCGCATACTGCACATTGCAGCCGCCCTTTATTTTAAGTGCACGTATGATCTTAATGGACGCGCTCCTCAGCATCTGATATTCCTTATCCGAAAGCGTCTGCGACGGCGCGACCACAATGCTGTCGCCCGTGTGAATGCCCACCGGATCTATGTTCTCCATGTTGCACACCACGATACAATTGTCTTTCGCGTCGCGCATCACTTCATATTCGATCTCTTTATAGCCAGCCACGCTCTGTTCCAGCAGTACCTGACCGATCATTGAGAAGCTAAGTCCCTGAGCGGTGATATTTTTAAGCTGATCAAGGTTATGTGCAATGCCGCCGCCAGTGCCGCCAAGCGTATAAGCGGGGCGGATGATGATGGGATAACCTGCATCCTCCGCAAATGCCGCGGCCTGATCAATCGAGCTGGCGATCACACTCCGCGCAATTTTCTCGCCGATGCGTTCCATCGTCGCCTTGAACAACTCACGGTCTTCCGCAAGCTTGATGGATTCCAACGATGTCCCCAGCAGCTCGATATTCAGCTCATCGAGAATGCCGCTTTCGTCAAGCTCCACAGCCATGTTAAGCCCCGTCTGACCGCCGAGTGTGGCGATGATGCCCTGCGGACGCTCCTGCCGTAATATCTTGCTCACGGTTTCCAATGTAATGGGCTCGATATACACGCGGTCTGCCATTTCCGCGTCCGTCATAATCGTGGCGGGGTTTGAGTTGATGAGCACCACTTCGTAGTTCTCTTCGCGCAGCGCCTTGCAGGCCTGAGTGCCCGAATAGTCAAACTCCGCCGCCTGACCGATAACGATCGGGCCAGAGCCGATCACGAGTATTTTCGAAAGATCCTTTCTTTTGGGCATTTTGACCTCCTCCGGTGCCGTCAGGCAAGCAGACTTTTCAGTGTGTCCGTCAGGCTGTCGATATGGTCTTTCTTTATCACATAAGGCGGCAAAAAACGCAGCACGTTCGCGCCGGCCGTTGCCGACACAAAGCCGCGCTCAAGCAGCTCCTTTTTCATATCCAGTGCGGAGACGGATGTGTCCAGATCAAGACCCAGCATCAGGCCTTTTCCGCGCACCTCGAGAATAGCCGGACAGTCGTTTTTGAGCGCCATAAGCTTCTCTTTGAAATAAGCGCCTGTTTGCTTTACATGCGCCAGAATATCGGTGTCCAGCAGCTTGCATGTCACATAATAGGCCGCCGCACAGGCAAGGTAGTTCCCGCCGAATGTGGAGCCGTGATCGCCCGGCGCAAACGCTTTGGCTGCCTGGCCGCGCGCAAGAAACGCGCCTATCGGCACACCCGCGCCTAAAGACTTGGCAAGCACCACGATATCCGGCATCGCCCCAAGCGCCGGAGAGGCGAGCAGTTCACCCGTGCGCCCCATGCCTGTCTGTATCTCATCCGCAATCATGAGCGCGCCGTGCTTGTCGCACACGTTCCGCACGGCTTGAAAGTATTCGCTTGTCATGGGAATAATGCCGCCCTCGCCGATAATGGGTTCGATCAGCACCGCGGCTGTCTTATCACTCACAGCCGCTTCCAAAGCGGCAATGTCGTTCGGCGGCACATGCGCAAAGGTCTCCATCAGAGGCTTATACGCGTCATGGAACCGGCTTTGCCCTGTCGCGGAAAGTGTCGCGAGCGTGCGTCCGTGAAAGCTGCCCTGCATGGTGATCACCTCAGCGCGCGGTTTGCCCGATGCATAGTGATGCTTGCGTGCCAGCTTTAATGCGCCTTCAATGGCTTCCGCACCGCTGTTGCCTAAAAACACATTATCGTATCCCGTGGCTTCGCATAGCCGCTGCGCCAGCTTCGCCTGTGTTTCGTTGTAGAAATAGTTAGATGTATGCATCAGGCTGTTAACCGTATCGCAGAGCGCCTTTTTAAAACCCTCGTCCGAATAGCCAAGGCAGTTTACCGCAATGCCCGAAAGAAAATCGGTATAGCGCTTGCCCTCGCTGTCGAAGAGATATACGTCCTCGCCTTTCACAAAGCTGACAGGCAGCCGCTGCCCGAACACGGGGCAGTAATACTTTTCATCCAGTTTCGCAATATCTTGAACGTTCATGGTTTACTCCCTCACCATCGTGCCGATACCGGTATCCGTGAATATCTCAAGCAGTATCGGATGCGGAATTGTCCCGTTGAGAATATGCGTGCGCTTCACGCCGTTTCTGATCGCTTTGATGCAGCCCTCCACCTTGGGCAGCATGCCGCCTGAAATCACACCTTTATTGATATACTTATAAATCTCATCGATGGAAATCTCATATATCAGCGTGGAAGGATCATTCGGCTCGCTGCGGATGCCGTCGATGTCCGTTAAGAACATGAGCTTTTCGGCTCTCAGCGCCGCGGCGATATCGCCCGCAACCGTGTCCGCGTTGATGTTGTAGCTCTCTCCGTTTTTACCAACGCCGATGGGCGCGATCACGGGGATGTATTCATCCATCGCGAGCGTATTTAACAGCTTGGTGTTAATCTCGGTGATTTTACCCACATGCCCCAAGTCATAGCCGTCGTCCGCGAGCATCTTCTCGGCTTTAATCAGCCCTGCATCCTTGCCGCAAAGGCCGATCGCCTTCGCGCCCGCGATGCCGAGGTGAGACACGATGTCCTTGTTGATCTTGCCCATGAGCACCATCTGCACGATATCCATCGTGGCCGCGTCCGTCACACGAAGACCGTTGTGAAACTCGGGTTCAATTTCGTATTTTTTGAGCATCTTGTTGATATCGCCGCCGCCGCCGTGCACCACAATAGGGTTCATGCCCACGTATTTAAGCAGCGTAATATCCTCCATAATCTTTTCGGAAAGCTCCGATGAAAGCATGGCCGCACCGCCGTACTTGATGACCACCGTCTTGCCCCACAGCCGCTGTATATACGGCAGCGCTTCTATGAGTATATTCGCTTTTTCGATAAACTTATCCATATTATAAATACCATCCTGTTCCGTTAAGTCCTTCGCTCTCGTCGAAACCGCAAAGGATATTCATGTTCTGCACGGCCTGACCCGCCGCCCCTTTGATGAGATTGTCGAGACAGGACACGATAACGAGGCGCCCCGCGCGTTTGTCGAGCACAAAGCCGATCGCGCAGTTGTTGCTTCCCGTCACATGCTTGATTTCAGGCAGTGTACCGTCATAAATTTTGACAAACGGCTCATCTTTATACATCGCATACGCTTCTTTAATATCCGCCTCCGCGATGCCATCCTTGGGCATCGCATATATTGTAGAAATAATGCCGCGCTTGATGGGCAGCAAATGCGGTGTGAATGAAAGCACCACGTCTTCACCTGCTGCAAGAGAAAGCTCCTGTTCAATCTCTGATGTGTGGCGGTGTGTACCCACGCCGTACGCTTTCACAGATTCATCCACCTCACAAAACGCGTTTGCAAGCTTTTCGCTGCGGCCCGCGCCGCTAACGCCTGATTTCGCATCGATGATGATGCCTTTTGGCTCGATCACACCGCTTTTCATCAGCGGATACAGCGCAAGTATGCTGCACGTCGTATAGCAGCCCGGATTGCCGATAAGCTTTGCGGCGGCAATCTGATCCCGGTAAATTTCGGGCATGCCGTAGACGCTGTTTTTAAGCCATTCTTTTGCCGTGTGCGTCTGTTTATACCATGTTTCATAAACACCGGCATCCCTGTATCTGAAGTCTCCTGACAAATCGATCACACGCGCGCCGCCTTCTAAAAGCGCCGGCACTGCCGATGCGGATGCGCCGTGCGGCAGGCACGTTAACACGATGTCGCTGTCTTTAGATATTGTGTCAAGATCCATTTCTTCAAGGACAATATCGCACCCCGTAAAACTCGGGTAAACTTCACTTAATTTCTTCCCTGCAAAGCTCTTGGACGCGGCATGCACCAATTCCACCTCTTTGTGGGACACAAGCAGCCGCATAAGCTCTGCACCTGCATATCCCGTCGCACCGATAACGCTGACTTTAACCACTTAATTTGGCCCCCTTGTATGAAGTATTAATAATTATACATAAAAATGCATAAAAATGCAACATATTTTTTGAGAATAACGCGACTGCAAAACTGCCAAACTAAAATCGACATCACACGCATTTTAAAGGGGGCTGTCTGTATGAGAAAAGTGATACTATTGGTAGGTGTGCTTGCCGTCATTGCGGTTGGCTGGTTTTTATACTTTAACGAAGGCGAATCTATCGCCTTTGTCAGTCTATACGAGGTAAAAAATTCGAATTTATCCAACACACTTGAGTTTTCGGGCGAGGTACAGCCCGCCAAGATGTACAGTGTCATGAGCGAAACAGGCGGCACCATTTCATCGCTAAAGGTCTCAGAAGGCAGCCATGTGAATAAAAACGATATATTGTTTGAATTGGATACAGCTCAGGTAAAGGCGCAGCTCAAAGAAGCCAAGCTTCAATACGATGCGCTTAGTGAATCAGCCGCTCAAATGACGATGGCACAAGGCGGCTCCGGCGTGATAGCAGAGGAAAAAGCCAAGCTGGCGCTGGCACTTTCCCAAACAACCGGATATGATTACGATTCGTTTAACGAAGCCTTCGGCAGCGAAACAGCAGAAGCTGTTTCGCAGACATCGTCTTCACTCGCGCAGCGTATAGACGACCTGCCGGATATTTCATCTTTTGATTCACTTGACACGTCCAGCTTGAGTCTTGACAGTCAGATTGAACTCGCAGAGCTGGCAGTGGAACGCCTGCAAAACCTTGTGGACAGCATGACTTGCAAAAGCCGTATTTCCGGCACAGTAGTATCCATGAACGTCAATGTGGGAGAAGTGCTGTCACCGGGCATTCCTGCGATGGTGATTGCGGACACCGAGAATACGCTGGTCACGGGGTATGTGTATGAGAAAGATTTAGACGGTATTTTTGAAGGGATGAACGTGACCATCGGTGCCGACAATAAAAAGTTCAAGGGAACAGTGACGCGAATCGGAGCTGCTGCCACAGAAGTGGGCTCTGCATCTGCGTTTGATACCATGACCAAAGTCGAGATCACACCCGAAGACACGTTCGATAAAATGCTCGGTGCTGTTGTGGATTTAAAAATCGTGCTGAGCCACAAGGATAATGTGCTCAGTGTCCCTTTGGACTGCCTTACAAAAGACAATTGCGTGTTTGTGGTTGGAGAAAACAACATAGCTGAAAAACGCGCGATTGTGACAGGCTTTGAAGACGATTCAGATATTGAAGTCGTCGGCGGTTTAAACGCCGGAGATCTCGTCATCACATCACCGCAGAACGTTGAGGAGGGTCAGCATGTCAGCTATGATACAGGTGAATAATCTTTACAAAACGTACGGGCGCGGCGAAGCACGTGTGCACGCGCTACAGGGTGTGTCACTCTGCATCCATCAGGGGGGGTTCCTTGCCGTGATGGGCCCGTCAGGCTCCGGGAAAACCACGCTCATGAATATCTTAGGGTGCATCGACACACAGACAACGGGCGATTATATATTTGCGGGCACCAATGTCAAGCGGCTTAACACGCAGAGCAAGGTCTATCTTCGCAACAGGCGCATTGGTTTTATCTTCCAATCGTTTTTTCTTTTGCCTTCTTTGACAGCCAGGCAAAACATCGAACTGCCCATGGTATACTCGGGCACACCGCCAAAAGACAGGCACAAAAAATCTGCCGAGCTTTTAGAACTAACGGGGCTGACAAGCCGTGCTGATCATCTGCCCAGCGAACTTTCGGGCGGCCAGCGTCAGCGCGTGGCTATTGCGCGCGCGCTCGTCAATTCGCCCAGCCTCATACTTGCCGACGAGCCCACCGGTAATCTCGACAGCCGAACGGGAGATGATATCATGCATATGCTGTGCAACCTGAATAGGCAGGGCGCCACCATCGTTTTAATCACGCATGAACGCGATGTAGCGGAATGTGCTAAGGAGGTCGTTGTGTTAAAGGACGGACAAATCATAAACGAGGCGGAGTGCTCATGAAAATCAGCGATTATATTAGCATTGCTGCACAACAGATCAAGAAAAACATGCTGAGGACGGCTTTAACCGTACTTGGCATCATGATCGGTATCGCCTCGATGATTACCGTGATTTCCGTGGGAAACGGCGGTCAGGATATGATCAATGCAGAGCTGCAAAAGTTCGGGATTAACCGGGTCTGGTTTTTTCCGAACGATGTCCGCGGTCCTAACGATCTTCTCACTATGAACGATGTAACACTGCTGGGAGATGTGAGCGGCGTCAGCGAAGTTGCGCCCAGCGCCTATGAGAAAAGTTATTTGTCCACGGGCAGGACAAATATCGCGTCGGACGTGGTAGGAACAACATCCTCTCTGTTTACCATGGAGCAGATGACATTTATGGAAGGACGCGGTATATCCGAAAAAGACGTGGAGTACGCACGTCAGGTGGTGGTTTTGAGCCAGGAAGCCAAAGAGGAATTGTTTGACGACGCGGATGCTGTCGGTGAAAAGGTGAGTATCAACGGCCAAAAATATACCGTTATCGGCGTAGAAAAAGAGGATCAATCCATCTATTCCTCTTTCTTTTCGGGAAAGTGCTATATCCCCGTGACGACTTTCAACGCCATGTATTCCAACAATTATATGGATGAAATATCAGTATCCGTTCAGAATACAGATCAGCTGGACGGCGTCATTGACAACTGTATCAGCAGACTTTTGAACAAGTACGGCGAGGGGACAATAAAGATTATCAACTTGACGAAAGAACTGCGAAACGCACAAAATATACTCGATATATTTAAAACTGTGGTCAGCGCCGTGGCCGCCATTGCGCTTGTGGTGGGCGGCATCGGCATCATGAACATCATGCTGGTGACCATTAAGGAACGGACGCGTGAAATCGGCATACGCAAAGCGCTTGGCGCAGGTGAGCATCATATACTCGGACAGTTCCTTGCCGAAGCGCTTTTTTACGCCATGCTGGGCGGCTTGCTCGGGCTCATTACTGGAATTGCCCTAACCAAAGCCGCGGGCAGTGTTCTTGGCATCGAGGCGACGGTTTCTGCATCGGCAGCCACATTAAGCGTGCTTTTCTCCGCCACCGTGGGCATCATATTCGGCCTCATGCCCGCATACAAAGCCTCCAAGCTGGACCCCGTTGAAGCACTGCGGCACGAGTAAAAGACAAAGAGGCATATGCAAGCATATGCCTCTTGTAGCTTAACTTTTTTGACAGTCCTCTTATGCGTACCAGTACTCCCTGAAGATAAGGCTGTAAGGCTTCCACGCAGAACCCGAACCGACCTTGGTACCAGAGTTGTATACATCAAACCCTTTGACCTGGTAATTCATGTACACCCGCAGATTCAGCGACTGCCCTGACGGTACATAAGCGGAATGCGAGCCCGATTTGTAGTATGACGATGTGACCGAGAATCCCACCGCAGAAGATACCAGACTGCTGCTCACCGAGTATGATGATGAATAGCCGGCGCTGCGTGTCTGACCATATGAAGACGATAAACTGTACGGCCCGTAGTACCAGAACGAGTCATAATCGCTGGAATAATACTTATATCCCGTGACTCTGACGTTTGTGATGGAAATACCGGAAGTTGTCGCCATAGGTGCCGCGACAGAAGATGCCGAAAGCGACACCTCATCCTCCGGAAGTTTCACATACGTTGTCTTCACGCTGACTAGCTTTTGCCCCTCAGGAGCTACCAAACCCTCTTCTTTAGCGATCTGTGCCAGCTTGTCCGGGTCATTTTCAACAACCTCATACACCTCGGAGCCGGATGACAATACATCGGCCGGGGCAGAGCTGTCCGGAACATCGGACGCATAGGCCACGCTTCCGAATGCCATGACAAGCATCACAGACAATACGATTGCAACAATTTTTCTTTTCATGGTTGATCCTCCTTTTACCCTTTTTAGTTAGACGTTTCAAAACAGTAAAAGTGCTATCATTTTTTTCGAAAAATACCGAAAAAGTTGATTTTACAGCGAAAAATCAAAAATACGCCGGTTAAATCTCGCTCTATTTCCGTTTTATGTCCATTATGACGTATTATTGCATCCAGTCTTTGTTATATTTTTGCACCGCACTCTCCGCAGAACTTCACACCGGGTTTTAGCTCTGCGCCGCACTGGCAGCAATGCGTTAATTGACTCTCGCCCAACTTCGTGCCGCATTCACTGCAGAATTTCACGCCGGGTTCGTTCTCGTTGCCGCAGTTTGGACACGTGCGTGCCATACGCTCACGCTCCTCCTGCTGCTGCTTTTCCTCCGCCGCTTTTTTCGCGGCATCCATTTCGGCCTGTTTGGCAAGAAGCTGTTTCTCTATTGCTTCTGCTTCCTCAAACAGCGCCGCATACACTGAAAAGCCGCCGTTTTTTTGGTGCGCGTCATACACAGCCTGACCGATTTTTGCAAGCACATCGCGCTTTTTGTTTTTTAGCTCTGTCACGTCGTTTTGCAGCAGCAATGCGTTCATCGATTCATCTTTTTGTATCTCTTCGCCCATCAAAGGCTGCATGCCCTTAATCAACCCTCCAAGGCCGCTTAAAAAATCGCTCATGATACCGTCCTCCGTTTAACATATACGGTTATTATACTTTACATTCATACCCATTATCAAGAAAAAAGAGTCAATACATCCGGTGTTGCGCACAGATTAGAATAAAATAAAAAAACATTGACCGCAGAAACGGAAAATGTTATATTATAAGTTATGGTTAATAGTTAATTATTTACATATTACACATTAATTGTAGCACAAAATGAAGCGTTTGTCAATACTCTTTACAAACTTTTTTAGGAGGCACGAAATGGACCAAAACAATCTGATATTATCCGGCAGAGCGTTGGAAGAAACGGCTGTTGCCGACATTCTGGCCTGCAATGCACTCACCGCCCGATACGGCATCAAACTCACGGAGCAAGACGCGAAATCGCTTGTACAGACACGCACGCAAGCACTCAAGGAGTCCGGGCGCATCGAATTTACAGGAGGCGCGCTTGCCGCTATCATTACCGCTTTTGCAGACTCTCCGTATCTCGCGGACGATACGTATCTGGATACGCTGCATTTGCTGGTTGAGACGTTCTATGAATACAAAACAGAGACGCTCGATACCATTGACGACGATGAGCTCATCGCGCTGATGCGGCGTCACTTCGATCGTTTTTGTCACGGCTCTGCCGATCTGCTGCGTGAGGATGTGCTTTCCGCCATATCCAAGCGCATCCGTTTCGGAGAAGATATCGATCTTGAGGATGATGATTTTGATGAATAAACTGCAAAAACAAGACACTATACCCAAAGAACAACTCAGCAGTACGCATTATTATGCGTCGTTGCTGCGTGAAGCCGCCAGCCGCGGTCTGCTCAGCCGTGAGGAGCAAAGGTCGATTCGCGCACAGATGATGCAGATCATGGAGTTTCTCGCCACGCGCTACACCGCAGGCGCAAGCACATCGATTCGCGTCGAGACCGCACAGAGCCTTATGGCGTGCGCCATGTACAGCATCGGCCACACGCTCAAACGACTGCCGGATACGGACGCGACGCTGGATGAGCTGCGGCACATGCCCTTGAAAACGCTGTTCGACCGCGGGCAGGCACAGCTGCGCGACCTGCTGGCCGATGCCAAAGAACAGTATGCCGCGCTGCTCAAAAACAGCATACCATTGATCAGCCATACATGGCAGAGCACGCTGCACACGGGACTCGCCGAGTTTTTCGGCGCGTACCACGTTTACGATGCCGCACAAGACTCCCCCGGTCTTATCGACTATCCCACGGCGCTGCCCTTGGAAGACGCTTCAGGCATCGAGTTTATCACGCGATATTTAAAGCGGCTCACACTGGAATACAGCCTGATACGGCGCTGGCCCGCGGACGAAGTCAACGGCCTTATTCGTGCGGGCGGCGCGGCGGAAGCGCCTGTCAACGTGTTTTCACTTGTGCTGACAAACGCACTCGGCGTCATTCTCTGCGAGTGCCAGCCTGATACGCTTAGCCTCACAGGCGAAGACCGGGCAGTATTGCGTAAACGGCTTAAGAGCCTTGCCGCCGCGCCCATGCGCCGTCTGCTTCGCGATACCGCAAACATGCTCGGCAGAAGCTTTGGCATACGTGACACGAGTCTGCTGCGTTACATGTCTGACGCGGCAGCTTCGCTCGTACCTAGCATCCGAAACGCGTTGGAAACCAAGACGCTATCCCGCGTGTTTCTCACGGTCAAGGCGGCTGCGAGCCCTGCTTTCTTTCACGATGCGCCGCGCATGGACGACAAGCAGTTTCGCGCACTTGTGAGAGAGATTGCTGACTGCCGGTACGCTTCCGATCGCGTCGAGCTTGTGCGAATGAATGTGGCGTCCGTTGCCGACCTTATGGATCTTTTTGAAGCGAACTGCCTGACACAGTACGACAAGGCGGCGGTGCTTCAGACGCTGGGTGATGATGCGCTTGCCATGCTGCTGCATTTAAGCCGCCAGTTTCCGCCCGATTCGCTGCACACAAACAGTGCTGAGCTCACATGGCGCTCAGCCTTGAAAACGCACATTGAGGGTTTTGATACAGCAAGACGCCGACAAATTTGCAAGATGGCGCGGAACATTCAATATGTGTGAAAACTGTTACCATGTGCAGAATAGATTGTCCGTTATGTTATGGGGCGGGCATACCCCATTCGGGGCATACGTGGAAACCCGCCCCTACCGAGTCCCGTATTGTTCGGCAGTTTAAAGGTGCGGTGACAAAACAGGAACGCTTTGCTGTCTGGCAAAAATCCTTTATTAGGAACTTGACCGTTCGTACGATTTAAAACTGACAGAAACTAAATCATAACCGCCTGTCCCGTTTCAAAACAATCGTCATTCACTCAGATGTAATTGCGACCACGACATTTCCTCTTCTGTCTTTCAATGCTTACTTTAATGCTTAACGTGATATATTGAAAAGTTGGCACAAATTTTGTAGAAAAAAAAGGATATATATTGTATAATTTATTAAATAAGTCCGGAGGTGCTCAGTTCATGACCAAAATAGTATTTTCTGAACAACAACTAAAAAAAATAGCCATTAATGAAAAATCAGACCCTATCGAGTTTAATGAGGATACTATCAGAGCTTTATTTGGTCATGAAGCAGCTGAAGATGAGAATCTAATTAGACTAAAGGCCTATTATGTTAAAACTGATATTTATAAGAGTCTGAAAAGCCAAATACCCTTATTTATACTTGTTGGTCACAAAGGAATTGGGAAATCAGCGCTGCTGAATATTTTACATGCCGAAGATAAAGAATCTGGTAATATACCTATAATAATTCAACCTGATGATATTATTAATCTTGATATATCCAATACTAACTTTCTACAAAAAATTCGGGAATGGAAAGATGGAATTGCTGGTATAATCTTAGAAAAGTTAATACTATCAATTAATGATAGTATATCTGAAAAGATATTAAGTGATATATCATGGATAAATAGATTTGGTTCCTTGGTATTTTCTATCCTTGGCAAGAAACTTTCTGATCTTCAAAAAGAACATATTAAGCTGAATGCTGCAACATTTGCTTCACTTTTTAAAGACTCATTATTTAAGGAACGTCAAGTAACAGTTTATTTAGATGACTTAGATAGAGGCTGGAAAAATAGTACTAATGACATAGATAGTTTGTCTGCTATGCTTAATGCTATTCGTGATCTAAGCAGAAATACATATAATTTAAGGTTCCGTGTAGCCTTAAGAAGCGATGTCTATTATGCGGTAAGAACTTCAGATGAAACAACTGATAAAATTGATAGTAGTGTTATCTGGCAAAGATGGAGCAATCACGAAATTCTAGTTATGCTTATAAAGAGAATTGAAACGTACTTTGGCCGATTAGTTAATGAGGAATTCCTTCTAAAATCGTCACAACACGAAATCCAAGAGTACCTTCATAGTGTTTTTGAGCCAAGGTTCTGCGGACATGGCCATTGGGATAATGCACCAATGTATAGGGTTTTAATGTCTCTAATCAGAAAACGTCCTCGGGATTTAATTAAACTTTGTACATTGTCAGCTAGAAAGGCATATATTAATCATCATAGTTGCATTAAAACCAATGACTTGGAAAGCATTTTCAATAAGTATTCTAATGACAGACTAACTGATACTAGTAATGAATATAAATCTGAGTTGCCGAAAATCCAAGAATTGCTTCTTAAAATGAAACCTTCGCAAAAAGAACTCTTGCAAGGGAGGCCTTGTTTGTTTACCAGAGCTCAAATACTTGAAAAACTTGATAATATCATTTCTATGAGCCATTTTACCTTTAAAGATGGTAAACAAGCTACAGCACATAATTTATTGACTTTTTTGTTTAAAATCAATTTCCTTACTGCTAGGAAAGATGATACAAGCGGTATTCAGCGTATATATTATGACGAGAATCAATATATTTCTTCCGAATTCGCAGATTTTGGGTTCTCTTTTGAAATACACCCCTCGTATCGATGGGCTCTTCAACCAGGGAATATTAATGATTTGTTTAAACAAATTCAATTAACTGATTAATAATTTTGCGTTCTGCATAATATCCCCTTTCATATTCCCTCTTCACATTTTGTGGTAATATTGCAAGCCTCAGCAAACGCCGAAGGCTTTGTTACGTTGCATATACATTGAGGGACAACACATCATATGTGTTTTAATGACATGGAACAGTCATACCCCATTCGGGGCACAAGCGACCGTTCCCTCAATTTGTTTTGCACCGTCGTGGTGATCTGTAAATACTTATTCCTTGAACTGACTGTTGTAAAGGCGCGCGTATTCGCCACCCAAAGCCAAAAGCTGTTCGTGCGTGCCGCGCTCACTGACGCCCTCTTCATCGATCACAATGATTTCGTCCGCACCTCTCACGGTGGAGAGTCGATGAGCAATCACCAGCGTCGTGCGCCCGACGGCAAGCTTCTCAAACGCATTCTGTATACGCTTTTCCGTCACGCTGTCCAGCGCGGACGTTGCCTCGTCGAGTATCAATATCGGCGGATTTTTCAGGAATATACGCGCAATGGATATGCGCTGCTTCTGTCCGCCCGAAAGCCGGATGCCGCGTTCACCCACCTGCGTGTCATAGCCGTTCTCCATTTCCATCACCATGTCGTGTATCTCCGCACGTTTCGCCGCTTCGGTGATCTGCGCGTCCGTCGCGTCGATACGCCCGTAGCGGATATTGTCGCGGATGGTGCCCGCGAAAAGGAACACATCCTGAGACACGATGCCGATGTTCTGTCGCAATGAGAGCAGCGTCACGTCCTTGATGTCGTGCCCGTCAATGGTGATGCGGCCGCCGCTCGCCTCGTAAAAGCGCGGAATCAAATGACACATTGTCGTCTTGCCGCCGCCCGACGGCCCCACAATTGCAAGCGTCTTGCCTGCGTCGATCTCTAAGTTGAGATGCCTTAAAACCTTGGTCTTGTGATTGTATGAAAAGCTCACATCGTCAAACACAATGTCGCCCTTCACGTCCTTAAGCGTGATTGCGTCCGGTGCGTCAATGATTTCGGGCTGTTCGCTGAGCAGCTCGCGGAAGCGCTGAAAGCCCGCCATACCGCTGGAAAACTGCTCCATGAACGTCGCAATTTTGCGTATCGGCTGCAGGAACGTCGCGACGTATAGCGAGAATGTGATAAGCCCCACGTAATCGAACTCGCCGCGCATGATCAGATAGCCGCCGAACGCGATCACCGCCACGCTGAACAGACTCGTAAAGAAATCGACGCCGCTCAAAAACACGGCCATTGCCGAATAAAACTCGCCCTTGGAGCGCTTAAAACGTTCGTTGCTCTCCATGAATTTATCCACTTCAAACGCTTCGTTGGTAAACGCTTTGGCCACGCGCGCGCCGGATATGCTGGATTCCAGCCCCGCGTTGATGCCCGCCGTACGCTCTTTAACGCGTCTCGACGCACGCATCATGCGTTTTCTCTGCATAAGCGTGAACAGTATGCCGATCGGCACGAGTATGATCAGCACAAGTGCGAGCTTTACGTTAATTGTCAGCATCACGATAAACGCGCCGATGATGGTGATCAGAGATATGAACAGATCCTCCGGGCCGTGATGCGCGAGCTCGGTGATGTCAAAGAGATCTGTCGTCACGCGCGACATCAGCTGCCCCGTGCGGTTCTTGTCGTAGAAGCGGAACGAGAGCTTCTGCAAATGCGTGAACAGATCATGGCGCATATCCGCTTCCATCAGCACGCCCAGCGTATGCCCCCAATATGTCACGATGTACATAAACAACGCTTTGAGCAAATATGCTGCCACCAGCGCGCCCATAATGATAAAAAACGTATTGTAGAGATCGGCGGGCAGCAGCGTTGTCATGGCATACCGCGAGACAAGCGGAAACGTGAGATCAACAACTGCGATTAAAAGTGCGCACGAGAGGTCGAGAACAAAAAGCCGCCAATGGCGGCGGTAATACGATGCAAAATGTTTTAAACTGCTCTTCTTTTCCATGTGAAACCATCCTTTTCCTTCCCGTATTATACTCCCGTCTTCCGTATGTGACAACAGGCCGATACACACAAGTCCATATGTACGCGTTTTCGTTTTCGTGTATAATGGAGCAAAACAACTTAAGCGGTGGCTTTATGAAATTCGTTTTCCAACTGTGTGTGATTCTTCTTGTGTCGTTCGTGGGTGAGGTGCTGCGTGCGCTGATCCCTCTGCCCATACCGGCCAGTATATACGGCCTTGTGTTCATGCTGGTGTGCCTCAAAACTAGGCTGATCCGCACCCATCATGTGGACAAGGCGGGTGCGTTTCTGCTTGAGATCATGCCGCTGCTTTTCATACCGGCGGCTGTGGGTCTGCTCACGGCTTGGGACGCGCTCCAGTCGATGCTGCTGCCCATCATTGTGCTGATACTGGTGGTGACTGTCATCGTCATGGCTGTCACAGGAAAGACGGCACAGCTTGTGCTGAGAAAGGACGATGAGAAATGAAGCAGGCGATATTCTCCTCGGCATTTTTCGGCGTCGTTATCAGCATCGCAGGCTATGCGCTGGGCGTTTACCTGCGCAAGAAAATCAAACGCAGCTTTATCAATCCGCTGCTGATATCCGTCGTGTTTGTGATCGGCGTACTGCTGCTGTTCGGTATTGATTATGACACGTACAACATCGGCGGCCAGTACATCTCGTATCTGCTCACTCCGGCCACCGTGTGCCTTGCGATACCGCTCTATCAGCAGCTTCATCTGCTGCGCAAGCACAAGAAGGCTGTGGCTCTCGGCATACTTGCAGGTGTACTTAGCAGCCTTGGCAGCATTCTCGCGCTGTCTTACCTGTTCGGCCTCACGCACGAGCAATATGTCACGCTGCTGCCCAAGTCCATCACCACCGCCATCGGCATCGGCGTGTCCGCGGAGCTTGGCGGCATTGAGACGATTACCGTCGCTGTGATCATACTCACAGGCATATTCGGCAACATCATCGCAGAGGGCGTTTTCAAGCTGTTTCGCATCACGCATCCTGTCGCAATGGGCTTGGCGCTCGGCGTGTCATCCCACGCGATCGGCACAGCCAAGGCGTTAGAGCTCGGCGAGGTTCAGGGCGCCATGAGCAGTCTGTCCATCGCGGTCGCGGGGCTGCTGACCGTCGTGTGCGCATCGTTCTTCGCGATGTTATTATAGTTAAAGCACGGGCGCGCATGGAAACGGAATCTCCGATTCACTCGTATATTTTTCCCCCTTTTTTGTATTAAAAAAGACGCCTTTCAGCGTCATAATCATCTTCGTAAATTTGTTACTCCTTACAACTCCCGCCTATTGGTTTTCCTTTCTCTTTTTATTTGGTTGAAATAATCAATTATCACTCTTACTTCAATTCTGTAAGTTACTCGAACAACAATATGCTTTATCTCATTCTCTTTTTTATACTCTATTGAAAAGTACGTTTTTTGACCGCCTAAAGTAGCTGCTACAACTTCACCTGTTGTTCCCATGCCCATTACTCGCTCAGCAGGCAAAGAAAATTCTGTTGCTTCAGTGGCAAATATAAGCTTGTCTTTTTGCCACCACACATACACTTCTGCTTGTTCTGGCAGCGGCAATCCAGATACATGAGCAGTCTTTATCTTTTCTGTGCTGTTTACCTTTTCTGTGTTGTTTACCTTATCAGGATAATGTACTACTAAAACTGTATGAAAAGCCTTATCCCATATTTTATAAATAGACTTACGATAATCCTTCGGAAACGCCATAACACAGTATAGCAGTCTTCGTGCCTCTTTTCTCCTTTCTCCCATACCGTGTTGGTCGTTATCAATTCTTGCACACGTTGATTCTATCTCATCACAAACTCTTTTGCTCAATGCATCCATCTGTCTTTTCCGCTCATATTCCGGCAGTTTCTTAATACGCTTTACCTCTTTTTTAACATATTTTCTTCTTAACGGATTGGTGTTAGTCATGAATACAGCCCCTTTTTGCTTTTCTGTTATTATATACCATATGGGTGTGTGGTGCAATAAATGTGTACAGGTACAAGCTCCGAAAAATCAAATAGAATTGAACTGAAAAAAGCCCTGCTATCAGCAGGACTCCTGTAAATATGCTATTCCGCTTTTCTTGAATCCACGAGCAGCTTTTGCAACATCTCGTTGCCACAGAGCGCGTTTCTCACGGCCACCTCGCCGTTAATCGCGCCGATGAAAAGGTTGTCGGTTTTCTCAAGATACGGCAGCAGCGCGAGGCGCATCTCATCAATGTTGTTGGCGGTGTTGACTAGATACGTGCTCGGCAGCACCTTGACACCGCCGATAACTTCAAGTGCCTTAATAAAGCTCTTGTATTTCTTTTCTTCTTTGCCAAGGCTGTAGGTCACAATATATGTGGTCATTCACTCTCCCCCAATGCCTTTGAGATATCATCGAGCAGCGACTGTCTGAGGTCAAGCAACGCCTCCATGTCGATATCCATGCGCTTTTCAATATATTCTTCAGGCGTAGACGAATACGAATGCGCCGACGCATAATCATATGTCATTTTGATAATGCTTTCGCATTTGTACAGCTTGCACAGCTGATCGGCAAGCCCTTCGCCCACAGAGCTGACAGACAGCTGATCGATCATGCGGGAGAAATCGCGATCCTCTCTGCCGTACTGCTCAATATCGGTCATGGCGGTCAGCGCCGCTTCGTCGATGGCTTCCGCCGCGTCAGAAAGTGCGTCGAACACGCTTTGATCCGTTTCGTCAGTGAGCAGCGCTTCGCACTTTTCCAGCCGCGCTTCCAAGCGTTTTGCGTAATACAGCCGCAGCAGCGATGTCTGCACGTCGATCGGCAGCGCACTATCTAGCCGCTCCTGCACCTCAAAGGTCATGATGTCCTGCGCCAGCTGACGGTATTTTTGAGCTGTCTCTCTAATTCTTTCATTCATAACGATCACGCCTTTTGCTTTTTGTTATAGATTAACATACTAACCGCGAACAGCACAAGCGCCATACCCAGCAGTACGCCGATATTGAGCAGCACATCTCCGAAACCCGTCTGATAAACGGCAAGTCTTTCAGCGGCCTCCAGTGCCCAATATTGCGGTATGCCCTTGGCAATGCCAAGCAGCACATCTGAACCCACGATGGAAAGCGGCCACATACAGCCGCCCAGCATGCTCGTGCCCACGATGATCACAGGCACCGCCGCGCTCATCTGCTCCATGCCTTTAAACGCGGTAGCCAGCAGCAGCCCAAGGCACGAAGCGGCCAGCACAAACGCCGCAAATACGGTAAATATGGGCAGCAGTGCGTCACCCAGATCGATGCCGAAAAACATCTGCCCTAAGAACAGCACGATGGCCATCTGAAGCAGACCCACCACATATGCGGGAATAAAGTTGCCCGCAAGCACCGCGCGCGAAGATAGCGGCGATATACGAATGCGGTTCCATGTGCGCAGCTTTTTGTCTTCAAGTATGCTCCCCATGGTAAACACGATGCTGAACATCACAAAGAATATGTTAAAGCCCATTAAGTAATGGATATTCTCATAAAACCTTTCATCAAAGTCTTCCGCGTCCAATACGGTATACGACACGGTCATTGGTTTGTCTTCCATGCGCTCGGCAAACGCATCCTTCACCGTCTCCAAGGAAGGCGATTCAATACCGACGCCGCTTAGCGCTTGGTCAAGCTCGTCATGCAGCCGGTACACATGAGCGGCATTTTGATACGCGGAACGCACCGCGTTTTCCAGCGCGAGTATGTCCGCGCTGTCCGCCGTTCGCAGCAGCGTGACTTCTGCCCCGCCGTCCGTGATACTGCTGTCAAAATTATCAGGGATCACAATGGCTGCGAGCGCTTCGCCTTTCGCCACCGCCGTCTGCGCCTCCTCAAGTTCCTTGTCTTCCAGCGCATACGCATCCGCACCGAGCGATTCCACAAAAGAAGATGAAAAGGCACTGTTATCGTTGTCCACCACATAGACGCGCTGGGCACCGCTGCCGCCGAACATGGCGTTGCCAAACACGAAGGTTAAGAAGACCGCCATAAACGTCATGATCACATACATGATGGCATCCTCACGCATGCGTTTTAGCTTCAACCATAAAATTGCCGCCATGTTACGCCCTCCTTTCCTTGGGGAACAGCATCAAACCCAAAAAGTAGAGTACGATACCGAGCAACACACTGCCGCCCAAATACGGCAGTATTTCCGTAAGCGGCGCGCCTGTCACATTGCCTGAATAAGCCATGATCGCGAGCCCGTTAGGTGTGAACAATGCCACGGTGGAAAAGAACGCCGGAAGCACGGCCAGCGGCAAAAAGCTGCCGCCGAACAGCGCAAGCACCTGCGCAATCACGCTTTGGAACACACTGCCCACGCTTGGGTTGCCCGCGCGGTACACAAGCACCATAAGCAGCACACCGAGACCTGTCACTGAAATCGCGACACAGACGGAAATCAGCACAAACACAAACGGATTGCCCCAGTCGATACCGAAAGCAAGCGTCGAAAAACCGAGCAGCACGATCAGCTGTATGATGCAAAGGAAAAAGACAGCCACGGATTTTCCAAGCAGCAGCTTTTTAGTGGACACTCCTGCTGCGGTTAAGCGAAGCAGCGTTTTTTCCTGGCTTTCGGTTAATAGGAACGTGCTGCCCTGCCCCGCAGAATACAGCACAAACATGCATGTAATGGCAATGGAATAGTAAGAAAAGCTGCTGAGCGCCTTGCGCGCGGCGATGCCTTCCATGTTGATGTTGATGTCCGGCCGCTCCGACAGGCTCCGCATAAACGATTCAAAGTCGAGCTTGCTTATCGTTTCCTGAACCATGCCGCCGCTGCTCACCGCCGTTTGTACCAGAATATCCATATCCGCCGACAGTGTGCTGAACGTATCCGTATAAGCGCGCACGATGCTGGCAACAATGCCTGATTCCATCGTGCGGTTCTGCGCGCCCGTGACGTCGATCTGCAAATCGCCGCCGCTGCCTGCCATAAGAGAAATCATGCCTGCGTTGAACCCTCTGGGAATCGTCACAACGGCATCGATCTCGCCGTTTTGCAGCTTCTCATTTGCCGCGGCTTCATCCATCACAGTGTAGCTTAAAAACTCAGCCACCTCACTTGAATCCAGAACGGAATACAATGACATCTGCTGCATGTCAAACGCCGCGCCTTCGCTCGCCATCTGCTGTGTATCGTCCTCAGCGGCGTTATCCACCACAGCGATGTTGATATGTCCGATCGACACACCCTCAGACGTAAACACGCCGCCCAACGCAAAGCTTAAAATCGTAATCAGCACAATGGGCATTAAAAAAATGAACATCAGCGCGGCACGGTCTCTTAATACCACGCGCAAATCCTTTTTAATAATATCAATCAGTTTCATGGCATCAGTCCCTCAATGCACGGCCCGTGAGATTCAAGAACACCGTCTCAAGGTTCGCTTTTTTGGTATCGAAAGACAGCAGTGAGGCGTTGCTTTTGCCCACTAGCTCCAGCACAGCACGTGTCGCCTGGTCTGCGTCGTCCGCAACGATAAACACCATATCGTCTTCTGCGCTGAGCTTTGTGACGCCGTCCAGCTTGGATAGCTTTTCGCAGAGCGCCGCATCAGGCTTTGCTAGCTTGAGCATCAGCTCACAGCTGCCGCCCAGCGACGACGTGATCTCGTCCTTGGTGCCCGCCGCAATAATTTTGCCTGCGTCCATGATGCACACGCGGTCGCACAGCAGCTCGACCTCTTCCATGTAGTGGCTCGTATAAATAATCGTGGTATCGTTGCTGGCCAGCGCTTTGACTGTGTCCAGTATGTGATTGCGCGACTGCGGATCGATACCCACGGTGGGCTCATCCATGATGATAAACTCAGGATTATGCAGAAGCGCCGCGCCGATATTAAGTCGCCTTTGCATGCCGCCAGAATACTTTTTGACGCGGTCTTTCAGCCTCTCGGTGATGCCGATCACCTCGGACACTTGGTCGATGCGCTTTTTGAGCACGCTGCCGGAAAGGCCGTATGCGCGTCCCCAGAACTGCAGGTTCTCTAAGCCGGATAGGTTCGGATATAGCGCGATTTCCTGCGGCACAAGGCCAAGGCTTTGCTGTATCGCCTTTGGATTTTGTGCGATATTCTCCCCCTTGAAGCGGATTACGCCGCTGTCGGGCGCGGTCAGTGTCGCAATCATCGAAATCGTCGTCGATTTGCCCGCGCCGTTGGGCCCCAAAAGACCCAAAATACCGCCATTGTCTACACTGAAGGAAATATCGTCCACAGCTTTGATGTTTTTGAAATATTTCTTTAAATCTTGAATCTCGAGCAGCGCCATAACGCCCTCCTTTATAAATGGTATCAATTATTTCACCAATATATCCCATGATATCATGTTCTGTCCAGCCGTTGCAAATAACAAAAATTACAACGAGAGTATTTTTCTTTTGAAGCAAACATTAATGTGAGAAACGTTTATTTTAGCGCGGCATAAATTATATAGAACCGAAAAAAAAGGGTGACGTGGATTGAACATTATTATCGGTATAGAAGATCAGGGCTTAGAGCTCTCGCCGCTCATCACCAACAGGACGCACGATGCGATGCGGCAGGGCTGCCTGGTCAGCATAAATGAGGTTGACGGAGCGGATGGACGCATTGCTAAGGTGTGCCTATCCGATTGTGAGCACAACCTGGAAAAAGAGCATACGATGCTTTGTACGATACTCGCCGATATCATTGTGGAGAATCTTCAGATTCGCCACATGGTGCGGCTTTTGAAGCAGGATTACTATTTCCTGTCGGAAAAGGAGCAGTGCGATATACTCGTGCGCGCTTTAAAAAGGCTGTGGTACGGCACAACGGGGCAAAAGAATGAGGTTGCGATGTGCAAAATTGATGTCAGACAGCGCCTCGGCGATATGCTGGCACAAAATGAAGCGGACACCGTTATGCTTGAAGGCTTTATGCGTTTTCGCATGAAGGACTATTTAGAAACATGGGAAAAGGAACTCGCGCTGTGCGTGGAGGAATATATCAGGAAGCGCGAATACGTGGAATTCGTGGAAATTCTGCGGCTGTTTGTTAAGATTCGGATACCGCGTGTGCGCCAGGTTCATATCTGTGTGGACGGCAACGGCCAGTACATGCTGCTCGACGACCGTCTATGTCTTTTGAAATGCGGTTTTTCCGGCGAAAGTATGGATAAAGACGATGCGCTGCTAAGCGCACTTGTGAATATGGCGCCGCTGTCAATTGTTGTTCATAATAAAGACCGCTTCTTTGATGAGCGCATCATTGAGACCATTAAAGATGTGTTCGGCCAGCGCGTGGAGTTCTCGGAAGACATGATATAAGCTGCCAGCTTGCTGCAGACAGCTTTAGGAGACGGAGGGAGTGACAAGTCTGACTTTTCTCTCCCCCAGTCACCTATCGGTGACAGCCCCCTCGTCAGAGGGGGCCAGTGTTTTTTAACTACAGCGAAAACTGCCCCACCATATCCTTTAGCATCGAAGCCTGACTAAGCAGCTCTTCGCTCGCCGCGGCAACCTCCTGTGCGGTCGCAGAGTTATGCTGCACCATCTGAGACATCTGGTCAATCCCCGTGTTCACCTGAACAATACCGCTTGCCTGATCGCTGCTGGAATCGGCAATTTCCGCCACGATGGACGCGGCCTGATCCACTGCGGACACAATTCGTTCAAGCACCTGTGCCGTTTCATTAACCATTGATGTTCCCTGTTCGGTTTTTTCCATGGACTCAGCAATCAGTGCCACTGTTTGATTGGCGGCCTCTGCGCTTTTGGTGGCCAGACTCCGAACCTCTTCTGCTACCACCGCAAATCCTTTTCCGTGCACACCGGCTCTGGCTGCTTCCACAGCTGCGTTAAGCGCCAGAATGTTTGTCTGAAAGGATATATCCTCAATTGTTTTTATGATGCCTTTGATGTTGCCGGAAGCATCATTGATGCCCTGCATCGCCAATTGAAGACTCTGCATTCTTTGATTACCGGACACTGCTTCATTTTTAGCAGCCGCAGCGCGTTCGTTGGCTTGCTTGGCACTGGCCGCATTCTGCTTGGTTTTATCGGCAATGTTTGATATGGCAGCAGTGAGCTGCTCGATGGAACTGGCCTGCTCCACAGTGCTCTGTGAAGCCGTTTGATTCTCATCAGATACCTGTTTTGCACCCGTGGTCACCTGTTGGGCAGCCACATTAATATTGGAAAGGACACCGTTAAGCGACTTGATAATATCATTGATCGAATCCTTGAGTTCTACAAAGTCGCCTTTATATTCTGAACGAATACTTTCCCGCAGATTACCTTTGGAAATCTCCGAAAGCACGCTCGTCATTTCCAATATATATCCTTTTATTGTACTTATGCTTATAGAAAGATTATCAGCGATATCTTTGAATAATTCATATGCCTCTCTCATACTCTCATCAGGCAGATCCACCTCAAGGTCACAAGTCAGCTCTCCTTTAGACAAACGCTGAAGATTAATTAAAAGCTTGTTGACCTCATTCTTCTGATATTCCATCTGCTTTTTGTCCAGCTCACTGGCTTGCTGAATTTGATCCATAAGCGCAGTGACTTCCGCGCTGTTCCTTTTGACATTCTGGATGACATTACTGCCCCATTTCGTGAGGAAATACATGACAACCATTTCTCCGTTCAGCATGAAAAATATAGAAAGGAAAAAAGCAACCCCAGAGTCTTCACCAATAAAGCTCTCGGGAGCGATCACATAGGTTGCGATATATAAAAGATTGATTATTCCGCCAAACACAAGCAAAAGCTTTGTATTAAAATACAATGCGATGATGACGACAGCCATTAGGAGCATATAGTGCCTGTCTAAGGAAAACGCACTCATGCTGGCATTAAAGCAGACTGCCAGTGCGGGGATCAGACCGAATAATAAAGACTTTATAAAACGGTTGAATTTTAAAAAGTAGATGGCCACCATCAACAAGGCGAGCGGGACGGCTGTAACCAATACTTCCGGAATACTCTCGTTTCTGAATGCAGTTTGTACAACGGTGATAACCATGAGTGCCAGAACAATGAACAAATTGACAAGGTCAGCTTTTCTTAGATCGTACTTGATGGAATGATTGTCCGTGCTGCCTGATTGTAATAATTTCATTTATGCGCCTCCGATTTGATCAATATAGAGATGTTTTATAATGTGCCCTATGGTTATATATCGTTATTTTTATCAGTTTATTTAACTTATTTATCAAGTTATTGCTGTATTTATCACGAATTCACCCTATGTCTATGCACACCCCTGTTTGAAATGCTTGCTTGTATTTGCTTTAAAAACTTCTCTTTATGGTGTAAAATGGCTATACAAAACATATGGAGAAAATTAATGGTTATCGATTTTCATACGCACTGCTTTGCCGACGCGCTTGCCCCCTCGGCGATAGACAGGCTCCAAAAGAACGCAAATATCACCGCTGTTCACGACGGCACGCTCGGCGGCCTAAAGGCGCACATGGCCGCGTGCGGCGTGGATCAATGCGTCGTCCAGCCCGTCGCGACAAAGCCGTCTCAGGTGAGCGTAATCAATAAGTGGGCGCTGGAAAACACGGACGATAAAGCAATTTTTTTCAGTGCGCTGCATCCTGACGACCCGGGTTTTATATCCGCGGCGCAAAAGCTTAAGCAAAATGGCTTCAAAGGTGTGAAGCTGCACCCCGATTATCAGCATTTTTTTTCTGACGAGCCGCGCATGATGCCGCTCTATGAAGCGCTGCGGGACTTGGGGCTCGCGGTGGTGCTGCACGCGGGCGTGGATATCGGGTATCCTGCGCCCGTACATTGCACGCCGATGATGCTCAAACGCGTCATAGAGAACGTACCGGGGCTTAAGCTCGTCGCGGCGCACATGGGCAGCCATGCGCTCTGGCGCGATGCGGAAGATGTGCTGCTGGGTTTACCGCTTTATATCGATACATCGTATTCTTATTACGCACTGCAAAAGGCGAACATGTCGCGCATGATATGTAAACACGGCGCGCAGAATGTCCTTTTCGGTACAGATTCGCCGTGGATGCGCGCCGATGACGAGATTAAAAACATCATGAATCTTGATCTTCCTTTTGAAGATCAAGAGGCCATACTTTTTAAAAATGCGCTGGCGCTATTACACGGATCGTAACATAAAGGTCAAATATTTCCCGAAAATATTTGACCTTCATTTCCAAAGAATACATTCACGTTAAATGACCTGAATAAGGCCCATTGATGCATAGAAATAACTGCCGCTAATTTTAAGGTTTGAGCGACACAGCAGGGCGGAAACCAGCCGCGTAAGACAGCGTTTCGTATTAATGAGTTCTTCCTTAGCTTAATATGCGCTAACACAATGCCACCCCTGCTCATATGATATAAAGGGAAACCAAAACAGCATATGCGGGGTGGAATATGATAGAGCGAGGGGATATTTTTTACGCGGACTTAAACCCCGTAACCGGATCCGAGCAGGGCGGTATACGCCCGGTGCTTGTGATACAAAACGACACCGGAAACCGGTTCAGCCCAACGGTGATCGTAGCAGCCATTACGTCCAATCTTGGCAAAGCGCGTCTTCCCACGCATATTATCATCGATGACGATGTGCTCAGTGAAAAAAGCGTGGTCCTGCTCGAACAAATCAGGACAATTGACAAGACACGGCTGATTAAAAAATTGGGGCGACTTAGCGAAAAGGATATGCTTCGTATTGATGAAGCGATTTCCATTAGTATGGGGTTTGATAAATCAAGGCAAAACGACGAAGACTAAAGCGGGAGATTTCTTCTTCCGCTTTTTTTAAAAGCATTCGGGGGCAAAACCAGCGGACAGGAGGAGGTGCAATGAACCGGCGCGTTAAAGATTACATATGGATCACAGTGGGAGATGTTATCGCCGTGGCGGGGCTGAATCTTTTTCTTGTGCCCAACAAAATTGCCGCAGGCGGCATCAGCGGCATTGCGACCATAATCTATCATGTATTCCAGTTCCCGCTCGGCATCTCAATTGCTGCGCTCAATGTCCCTTTGTTCATATTTGGATACAAATTCGTCGGCAAGAGCTTCGCAATCCGCACACTGTACGCCCTTATCCTCTATTCAGTGCTTGCGGAGATTATCCCCGTCCCCTCGTCTCAGGATATGTTTTTGGGCTGCGTATACGGCGGCGTACTGGTGGGCGGCGGCGTGGGATTGGTGGTGCGTGCGGGCGGCAGCACAGGCGGCACGGATATGGCCGCGAAGATGCTCAGCGCCCGGTTTAAACACATCGGCATCGGTACATTCGTATTCGCCATCGATTTCTTTGTTATCGTGGCTGCCGGCTTAATATTTGAACCGCAGGCTGCGCTTTACGCCATTGCGTCGCTGTACATCACCACAAAACTCATCGATGTGATGACAGTGGGGTTGGCTGTTGCCAAAGCGTTTTACATCATATCCGACAAAAATGAGGAAATCGCAAAGGCCATTATGGAAAGGCTAAGCCGAGGCGTCACGTCACTCACCGCCAAAGGCGTATACAGCGGCAAGCAAAAGGAAGTCCTGCTTTGTGTGCTGAGGTGGCATACGGAGGGTGCGAAACTCAAACGCATCGTCCAAAGTATCGATGAAAAGGCGTTTGTGATCGTCGCGGATGTGAAAGAAGTTCTGGGCGAAGGATTTTAAGTGAAAACAGAAAAAACTTTCGTTAATGTCCCATGAACTGTTGTTTTTGTCTTCGTTTTGGTGGTATTATTTATGTAAATACAGAACAATATAAGTTGTTTAGGACAGAGAGGAGCGTTTGTCCGATATGATGAATGAGCATAAGACCATGCCCTGGTGGTTTATCATTTTGACAGGGATTATCATACTGGCAGTGGGCATTTACCTTCTGGTTTCGCCTGTCAGCGGCCTGAGTGTGCTGACTTTTCTGCTTGGTCTCGGTGTGCTGGTTTACAGTATATTCAATTTCTATAAAGCGGCTAAATATAGGGAAGACAACCGGCTTTTTATTCCGTTCCTTGTACACGCGCTGCTCGATCTCGTCCTTTTCGTGCTTCTGCTTGTGATACACAACTCTCCTGCGCTGCTCGGAGTTATACTGGCCAGCTGGTTTATCGTGTTCGGTGTTTTCGGTATGATTCACGCACGGCAGGACGGCGGCAGCAAACCTAAGGCACGCCTGAGCGCACTGCTTGCACTGGTCGGTGTGGCACTGATACTGCTGCCGTTTCTGCTCGGAATCGACCATGTGATATTCCTGGGTATTGTCTCGATACTGATCGGCGTGGTAAGAACCACACAAGGAATTATCTTTAAGGTGCAGCAGAATAATCATACATCCAGCGGTCGGTCGAATTTGATATAAGATTGACATATTTGCACTGCTGGCATATAATGTGCAATAGCATAAACGGATGAGGACAAGTAATCTTGATGCCGCATGCGCAGATTCAGAGACGTGCACACCATAGGCTGTAAGTGTGCCGTGCGCCGCAGAAGATGAAACCACCTGATCGACAGATGGGCTGGCCCCCGTATCGGCCTGAAGAGCGCCATAAATCTATGGAAGATGGGTGGAACCGCGGTTTAGACAATCGTCCCATGTGCACAAGCAGTGCACATGGGTTTTTTATTTTAATTGAGGAAGGGATCAAAATGAAAATCACACTTGCAAACGGAGAATCAAGGGAATTTGAAAACGGCCAGAGCGCGCTGGATATTGCCAAATCCATATCGAACAAGCTTGCTAAAAAAGCGCTGGCCGCCAAAATAAACGGCGCAGTGAGCGATTTGAATACGGTGATTGAGCAAGACTGCCGTCTTGAAATACTCACCTTTGAGGATGAGGCCGGAAAAAAAGCGCTGTGGCATACCGCTTCACACGTATTGGCACAGGCTGTGAAACGTCTTTTCCCGGGAACGAAACTCGCCATTGGCCCCGCGATTGACACAGGCTATTACTATGATTTTGATGTTGATAAGCCGTTTGATGCGGACGATCTTAAAAAAATTGAAGACGAGATGGCACGTATCGTGGCGGAAAATCTGCCGCTTGAAAAGTTTGAGCTGAGCCGCAGCGAAGCGCTCGAATTCGTCAAAGATGAGCCTTACAAGCAGGAGCTCATAAACGACCTGCCCGAGGACGCCGTGATAAGTTTTTACCGCCAGGGCGAGTTTACCGACCTTTGCGCCGGGCCGCATGTGCCGACCACCAGCAAAGTAAAGTCGTTCAAGCTATTAAGCGTGGCAGGTGCGTACTGGCGCGGCAGCGAAAAGAACAAGATGCTCACACGCATATACGGCACAGCGTTTGAGAAAAAAGAAGAGCTCGCCGCATACTTGAATATGCTCAAAGAAGCGCGTGAACGCGACCATAACAAACTGGGCCGCGAGCTCAAATACTTCACCACAAGCGACGTTGTGGGTCAGGGGCTTCCCCTGCTCATGCCCAAGGGCACCAAGGTGATGCAAATTTTAAGTCGATTCGTGGAGGATGAGGAAGAAAAACGCGGCTATCAACTGGTGCGTACGCCGTTGATGGCCAAGAGCGATCTATATAAGATTTCCGGTCACTGGGATCATTACAGAGACGGCATGTTTGTGCTGGGCGATGAGGAAAAGGGCGAAGAGGTCATGGCGCTTCGGCCCATGGACTGCCCGTTTCAATTCATGATGTATAACTCGGAGCTGCACAGCTACCGCGAGCTTCCGCTGCGCTACAGTGAAAACGCGACGCTGTTCCGCAATGAGGCGTCAGGTGAAATGCACGGGCTCATTCGCGTGCGTCAGTTCACATTGGCTGATGCGCATATCATCTGCACGCCGGATCAGGTGGCTGATGAATTTAAAAGCGTTATTGAGCTGATACAGTATATGATGACATGTATCGGTATAGAGGATGAAATCACGTACCGCTTCTCCAAATGGGACCCCAGCAACACCGAGAAGTACATAGACGACCCTGATGCGTGGGAAACCACACAGGTTCTCATGAAGCGCATACTCGACGAGATCGACCTCAACTATGTGGAAGCGGACGGCGAAGCCGCGTTCTACGGCCCCAAGCTCGACCTCCAGTTCAAGAATGTGTTCGGCAAGGAAGATACGCTGTTCACGGTACAGATCGATTTCGCGCTGCCCACACGTTTTGACATGACCTATGTGGATAAAGACGGAGAGAAAAAGCGCCCGTACATCATCCACCGCTCCTCCATCGGCTGCTACGAGCGGACACTCGCGATGCTGATCGAAAAGTACGCAGGTGCGATGCCGCTCTGGATTGCGCCCGAGCAGGTGCGTCTCATGTCTATCACAGACCGTTCGCTCGACTATCTGCGCGAATGGGAAAGGAAGCTGAAAGCCGCAGGTGTGCGCGTGACGGTGGATTCGCGCAGCGAGAAAATCGGATACAAAATCCGCGAGGCACGCAACGAGCGCATTCCGTATATGGCGGTTGCGGGTGATACCGAGGTGGACAAAGGCACGCTGGCCATCCGCAAACGCGGCGAAGGCGATATCGGCCAGATGGACGGCGACGCTTTTGTGGCTATGGTAATTCAGCAGAGCAAGGACAAGACGATATTCTAGCCGGAGAATCAAGCAAAGACGGCATGGCAAAAGCGATGCCGTCTTTTATTTATCATGAAAAAACCACACGTTTTACGTGTGGAGCGAAAGCCAGCTTTAGCGTTAATAATTAAGAGGTGACCGTCACATTGGCATGAGCGAGAAGTGAATTAGACCCGTTAAGAGAGGTGATGATTGACAATTCCATTATGTCATGCTGAGCGTAGCGAAGCATCCCATGAATAGTGCATAAAGAATGAGATTCTAGTCCACTGCGTAGTCCATCGCTAACGCTCCTTCAGAATGACATAAATATCTGTTTTGCAGATCAGAATCTAAAGCGCGTCTCCGTGCGGCTGGCGGAACCGTTGTATGCCTTTAGGCATTGCTGGTATGAGGACCTTTTAGGGTTCCAATAAAAACCACCTCTTCAGGGGTGGAAACTTATTTAAGCTTTACTTGATTTTCGATAAACATGCCTTCACGCGATCGACATATGGAAATCACGCGCTGTTTTGTGTATACGCAGGCCGGCACGGAGACTGGCCCCCTACTTGGTCATTCTTGCTCGGCGCGTCGGCTTCAATGATTCCCCTAAAAATGCTACATGTACATATCATAAAAACGGTATGGCCGATTAGACCATACCGTTTATACAATGTTGAACTTATTAATCTTTACGGCTGTGTTGTCTCGCTTGGCGCGCTGTCAGATTCAGGAACATCCATATTGGAAAGATCGATCATCACACCGTCTGACTCGCCGCTGATGTAAGCGGGCAGCTTTCCGTTCCACTTTTTGATCCATTCAAGCTCCAGCACTTCAGGATTCTTGGCAATAGCGGAAGCGAGTATACGCTTTTCTTCAGCTTCGGCATTGGCCTGAATGATACGCGTCTCGGCGTCAATCTCGGCCTCAAGGCGCTCCTGCTCGGCTGTTTCCACTGCCTTCTTGGCCACAGCTTCTGCAAGTATCGCCTGTTCTATCTGATCGCCGCCGTCGGTATCAAGGAACGTGATTGAATGCAGCGTAATGCCGTCCCTCGAGAATCGTTCAGACAGCGCCGCTTCAATCTCCCTGTAGACATCCCCGCGCTTTTTGCCGAGTACTTCAATGATGTTATAGTTGATTGTGGCTTCTTCAATGGCCCTTTGTGTGGCGGGGAGTATCAGAGCGTTGTCCACATTGCTCAGCGTCTTAAAGCGCTTAAACACATCAAAAGCACGTGCTTTATCCACATAGTATTTAACATCCACCGCTATCGTGAGATACTGACTGTCTTTTGTCTGGCCGTATAAATCGTCGATGTGCTTTGTCTGTACCTCAGTAGATATCATATATACCTCGTCGATCGGGCTTTTTACTTGAACACCTTCCCCCAGCGTTCTGTCCTGCACGCCGCCGTTGAGCGGGGAGTACAATATGCCGATCGAGTTTGCCGGTATCGTTGTGAAAAATGAGAACGCCACAATAATGAGGCCTAGCGCCGATATCCACTGGCGCTTGTTCACTCTCCAATGCAGTTGATTACGTGTGCCGTCGGGCTTTCTGCGAAATCCCAAAGCGATAAACGCAATTACAATCACAACAATTCCCATTGTTACCAAAGTCATATTCTTACCCTCCAAATTCAAAATCATTTTTTTATAAAAAAGCAAGAAGGCGAAACGGCGCTCTTGCTTTTCTGCTTGCTCATATCAGCTTTATGTCTGTGAATGTTTAATACTGAAGCGGCAGCCCCGCTGCAACCAGTACCATCTTCTGATGCTCTTTGTCGATAAATCCGAGCACATCGGATGTGCTGCCCGAGAAGTAAAGACACACATGCCCGTCCATACCGTTGTCAGCAATGGTATCCGCACCGGCCGGATGCCCGAACAGCGACGCGGCGTATACCGTACTGTTTACTGTCACCAGTACGGCACGTTTTTCCCATGTGGGCTCCTCGTTATCAGAAACGCCGAAGCATTCCAGGAACGCAGAGTATGCCGCAGCGTCCACCGTTTCAACATCCGCGTGACCTGTTCCGCCCGTTCGCTTAACGCTAAACGATTTGTTGGTATTGTAGTCTGTGACCGTCGCCGTGGCACCCACGGGAAAAGCCTCATCCACTGTTGACCACTCAGCCGCCTCGCCCGATGCCGGCGCGTCTCCCGTCAGAGGCAGTCCCGATGTCACGAGTATCGACGGGCTTAATGGTTTACGCACAACGTCTGAAGAAAACAGCTTGTCATACGTGATCTGGCCAACCTGACCGTCCGTATCAAGCCCGTTGTTCTGCTGGAACGAAATAACCGCATTTTGGGTCATCGTATAGTAAAGACCTGTCGGCCGGTAGTTTAAGTAACCCAGATCTCTTAAACGCATTTGCACCTTGAACACCGTCATACCGGCGCTGTCCGGTTTGAGAATCTCAAAGGTGTCCTGCGTATCCTCCGGCACTGAATCGTCGGGCATAGAGCCCTCCGTATCGTCTGTGGCTTCCGGCGTGGCCGTTGCCTCCGTATCGGGGGCGCCCAGCGAGACCGGTACCGCCATTGTGAAAACAAGAGCTGTCACAAGAACAATCAGCAGTGTTTTCTTCATTTGTCATCTCTCCAATCCTATCCAAAGTTATCTTATGACTGTATCATCGTTTCGTTTGATTCGAGTTTGGCAGCTGACCGAACACAGAACGGCCGCTGTCACGCAGCAAAAACATTTCCCGTGTACCCAATTCGGCATCAGCCAAAATATTACGGTTTGATTATACCACACACATGCGCGGTTTAAAAGAAAAAGAAACCGTACCGATGGAACCGTGCAGATCGTCCATTTTATAAGCGATTCACCGTTCCCTTCGTCTCCTGCGCCAGTGCTGCCCAGCGGCCTTCAAACGTATGCGTCTGCCGATCCTTGATATAAACGATTCTTTCTGCCACTGCATCTATAAACGCCCGATCGTGCGATACAAACAGCACCGCGCCCGGATAAGCGCCAAGCACCGCCTCCAGCGCACTGCGCGACTCGATATCAAGGAAGTTCGTGGGTTCATCGAGCACAAGCAGATGAAAGCCCGAAAGAATGATTTTAGCTAATGCGAGCTTGAGCCGCTCGCCGCCGCTCAGTGTGGACGCCATGTGATGCACTTCATCCCGGCGAAAAAGCAGGCGCGCAAGTATCGTGCGGACAAACTGCTGGTCGTACGCGGCATTTGCCATCGCATTACCAAGAACGCTGCTGCTTAAATCGAGCGAGCTTAAATCCTGCTTAAAGTAACCGATGCGAAGATGCGCACACGTCTCCACGCCGGATACCCGTGCGGCGATCAGCTCAAGCAGCGTGGTCTTCCCTGCGCCGTTCGGGCCGATCAGCGCTGTCTTTTTGCCGTTGGGCACCGTAAAGCCGCAATCCTCAAGTACGCATTTTTCACCATAGCTCTTGGACACGCCGCTGACGCTCACGAGCACAGGGCTGTGTATCTTCGTTGCTTGCAGGTCGAACGAGATATCCTTGTCCTGCCACGGTTTTTCCACCTTCTCCAGCTGATTAAGGCGTGACCGGGCGGCCTTGGCCGCACGATCCAACTTGGCTTTTTGCTTCTGGCCGCCCATCTTGTGCAGCCGCGCTTCCGAATTGCCCATGCGTTTGGGCGCTCTTCTGACGCTTGAAGACTGCCGTGCTTTATCCTCAGCAACCTTTTTGAGCCGGCTTCTTTCCTGCGCAAAGGCTTCATATTGTGCCATGTTTGCGGAGCGCTCCAGCTCCTTTTGCGCAAGGTAGTCCTCATAACCGCAGTTATACAGCGCGCAGTTCCCGTTTTCAATATCCAGCACCTTGGTGCAGACGTTTCGCAGCAGCGTCCTGTCGTGCGAGACAAGCATCAGTGCACCGTCAAAAGCCGCCAGCCGCGTTTCCAGCCGCTCGATACTCTCCATGTCAAGGTTTGTTGTCGGCTCGTCGGCGAGCAGCAGATCAGGCATGTCATTAAACGCACGGTCAATGAGCGCCGATGTCTTTTCGCCGCCGCTATATGCCTGCCTGTCTTCCGGCGTATCAAACTGCCCGATGACACTCAGTCGGCCGCACACAGCGATACGTCCCGCATCCGGCTCTTCCTCCCCCGTGATCATTTTCAGCAGCGTGGTTTTGCCCGACCCGTTTTTCCCAACCACGGCTAATTTATCGCCGCGGTAAAGCGCGAGTCTTTTTATTGTCACAATGGGTCTTGCCCCGTAGCTTTTTTCTAATCCTCTAATTTCCATCAACAAAAAAATCCACTCCTTTTCAAGAGAGGATTACCGCGCACAAATGCACCCATATTGACGCCAAAAAGCTGTACTTTTTTGGCATAATAAAAGGCAAGCGTGCCGCATGAAAATTTGCATACAGTAATCCTCAAAACGTATTAGACCGATTGGCCTTGTCTTTGTTTGGATTACTGTCTCTTCATGCGCCCCTGCTGCCTCCTTGTTTAAAAATTTTATATTACAAGATTATCAGTATTTGGTCAGAGTGTCAATAGCATGCTCAAAACCATTATTACTTGCTGATTACTGTACTCCTCGAACGTCATACATGAATCTAATTTAGATTCATCATTTTATGGCGATAGAGGTCGAATGTATTCCAGAGATATAGTTTTGTACTAAATAAGCAAAAAGGTTTTATGCGATGTACAACAAAAGACCAATCCCATGGGAAAGGCCTTATTGTTTTCTTATATGAGCACTGCTTATCGTATTTTAGGATAAAAGCTCCATACCTTTATCGAATATGAGACATGTTTACTCTCTTTGGGAAAAATGCCGACAGCAGTAAAACAACAGCAGAGGCTAAAATTGAGATTCCCAACCATCCAGACGCTCTTGGAAATATTGACGTTATGTCCAGATAGGGCTGGCTTATGCACCATATCAATATGGCACTCAAGACAACAAACATTCCGCCTTGAACGGCACGCAGGAAACGAGCGTCCTTGGCAAAAGGCGCAAAACGTCGTTTTTTCAATATCAGGCCTTCTGCCAATCTTATTGCCTGTAAGAATACGGTAAACCAGGTCAGCCCGATGATCCCCCAAAGTACTTTTTGTCCAAACAGTATGGCCTCCATACCAACAGAAGAAAACCCATTCCATTCTGCCCAGTCAGACATAATGTATGAAATAAACGGCCAGCTTCTTTGGCTGTTTGTTAAAATGACAATGGCGTCACCCTTTTCCGGCACAGCATGAAAATGCGTCATACAACCTGTTCCTTGGCCTCCGTGTGATACGGCAATTCCTCCGACGGGAATGTTTTCAATATAATGCCCAAGCCCATATGCATCAAACACAAGACTATACATACCCATTTCTTTGGCCATCGGCTTATAAAGCTCATCAATACTCGCGGTGCTTAATACTTCTTGCGGGGAATCCTGCATACCGGCAAGAGCGAATTTTGCTATATCCTCTGCGGTTGCAAAAAGACCACCGGATGCTTTTTCCGGGTACACATAAACCGGTATTTCTTCGCCTTTTAAGTTGTAGCCAACCGGTACAGGCGGATCAAACTCTAGGCTCCATTCAAAGCTAGCATGGGCCATGCCGAGCGGATCAAGTATTTCCTGTTCCATATATTCCGCATACCTCATGCCTGTTACCTCTTGTATGAGCAGTTCGAGCAAATTATATCCGGTATTGGAATATGAGAATGATGTGCCGGGCTCCTGTATCAGATGCGCTTCCATTGACAGCTTTTCCTCCAAGGACGGCATATCTTCTTGCGGTGCATAGCGTGTCAATATATCTCCAAGAGGCATACCGGCACTATGGCTGAGCAGCTGTCTGATTGTGATATCCTTTTCTGAAAATTCAGATTCAGGATGCGTCCAATTTTTTAAATAAAAGGAAACAGGCTTGTCTATATCTATTTTATCCTGCTCGACCAATTTCATCACACCCCATGCAGTCACAGGTTTAGAAATAGACTGTACGCGACAAATCGTGTTTGCTGTCATCTTCCGGCCTGCTTCAATATCCGCAAACCCAAAGGCCTGCGTCCAAACAACCTTGTTGTTTTGTACAAGTGCCATGCTTACACCCGGTATCTCATAAGTCTTCATTAGTTCCGGGATCCGGCTCTCAAGATGGGCTGTCATAGTTTCCAAAGAAGCACCCTGCTCTGCCTGTTTGGCGGGATGGAGCCTTGCCGCCGATAGCACCAGAATACATGAAAAAATGAGCGCAGCCAGCAATTTAAACCATGTATTAGTCACAACTGATTTATACTTATTGACCATTAATTACCTCCACAGTTATTCCGTCCAACTCCATTTGTTTAATTGACATCATTTCTCGTTTGAATTGGAGACAATAATCTTCGGTTTGAGTATTGTTTCATAATCAAAACAAACAGGCATATTATATCATACAGTAAATCATCCACCATAGGAAATATCGATGTGAGTATCCGACGTTTAAAAAGTGCAGGACGTCAATACATATTGGTCACTGAATCTTGAGAATAAAAGATGCAAGAGTAGGCTCACGGGGTATTGTTGAGAAGCTATGTTTATTTTATCGCCTTCTTTTTTTTAACCTTTGATAATATCAACAAAGCCGCCGGTATGACGATCTGAAAAGGCAATGCGTAGTATGGATAAACCTCCTTTTGCCACAAGTTTTTTTCAATGATGCTGTCAAATAACCAAAGCGACATCACTACACCCAGGATGGCCACAGGCATGACAAACGTCTTGTGAGAATCCTGCCCGAGCAGCTGCGCAATGGCATACGCTGCGGCGTAAAGACAGATACAAATCTTGATGCCTGACCCGATCATCAAGTTGGTCGCAATCAAGGCCTCAATATCAATTCCGGGCACCAGCTTGGCGCTGATAAAGTTCGCATTCATGGCCCTTGTCATCATATCGGGGCCGAGCACCATCAGCTCTCTCGCAGAGATCATCACAAATATAAACCCGGCAAATGCCGCGGCGATAAAACATGATTTCGTGAGCTTGCCTTTCTTATAAAGATGCGGAAATATCATCAGCAGAATAACAGACTCGCCGTACGGGAAAACGGTCATTGTGAACGACGCCTCGGCCACAGGCGCAAACCCGCGCTCGAGAACAGGCAGAAAGTTACTGGGTTTATAAAGGCTGATTAATGTGAAAAACAACGTCATTGCCGAGACGAGAAATACAGGCACCAGCAGTTCGCTGACACGCGCAACCGCCTCCAATCCCTTTTTAACCATGTATACAGACACCAGCATTATCGCAATCGCAATAAACATATCCGGCGTTTCGGGATAAATCGTGTTGGTCATGAACCCTGTGGCGCCTCTCAAGGCCAACGATATCTGATGGATGATGTACCAAATATACAGCACGGCAACCGCGCTTCCGAAAACCTTGCCAAACGCATGGCGCAGTATATCGATCAGCGTTTTTCCCGGATTCAGCTTTGATATCGTCACATAAGCGCCAATTAAAGCGAGACCGCCAACAAAACTGATTATGTCAGCTATCCATGCGTCTTGGCGTGCAGAGGCCGCCGGATTGACAACAGCTGTGCCGCCGAACAGAAAACCCATGGCGAGCATGGCCATTTGTATGGATGATACTTTGACGCTTTTATCCATTAATACTCCTTATTTTATAAAATTGACAACCGACTCTATCACAAGAGAGGGACTGACGGGCGGTTTGTCAATGGCGAGCAATATGCTGATCAACAGCGCCGCCCCCACAATCATAAAATAAACCGTCAGTGTTTTCTTTTTCTGGCGAGTCTTTTTCAAAACACTCATATCCATGAGTATCAGTATAAGAAAGCCAACAATAGTTCCAATAACCATTACATTGCCTCAAGACTCCGCTTCCACAGGCTGCTTGACGAGCCCCGGTTTTTTGATATTCGCTTTCACCGTAATGTTCACCGGCAATTCTGCAAATTGACTGTTCCAATCGTCCTTGACGCTGTTCCAGTATCTTAAGTGCTTTTGATGCATTTTCTCTCCGAAACCAAAAATATCGCATTTAAGTTCCTGCGCGAATGTGACCACATGCACCACTTCGTCCAGCACAGTCTGCTGGTATACCAGTTCCAGCGTGCTCACCATATCGGGTGTCGTCAGATCTCCGCTGCCCTGCTGATCGCCGATATTGCCTTCCAGCTTTATGTCGATAGACAGTGCCGGACTGCCTTCACTGAACTTAACATCTATCTGACTGTCAACACCTTTGATCTCAATCGAAACCTTATCGTCAGCCGATAGCGGGTTAGGAATCACCATCAGACCGCTTTCCACTTCGTTGACGGCAAACAGATATCCCCGCATCTCGCTTGGTTCGAGCCATCCTATAAGCTTATCACCTTTGAAGATTGCGCCGCCGTTTACGTCCAAATCATTAATCATAACTTCAGGCCCGGTTTCGCAAAGCGGAAAAATCACGCCAATCACCGTTTCCCTGCCCTTCGAGCCGATCTCCTGCATCAATTGGATGATCTCGAGTCTTCTTTTTTGCGGCAGGCCGGTGACCGTTTCAATCGTCGATGAAATATGCAGCGCGGGAATGGGTTCCCGCTCACTTTTAGCTTTGACAATCTCCTTGGCTGTGATCCCTTTTGCAACCAATACATATGCCCTTCGCCTCGTTTCATGGTCGCGCTCAAAGAAATCGAGTACGTCCATTAGGCCATCCCGCGCCACATCCTCTCCGAACACAATCAGCTCGGTATGAGAGTACAGCGGACGCTTGCCCACAGTTGATAACAGATTGCGTATCGCTTCAAACATTGTTTGGCCCGATTTGCTTATCGTCCACACCGCTTCCTCAGAGCTGCCGTGTTCTCTTGCACTGATTGCGCTGGTTTTGATCACCTGAACGGTCAGCTCATATTTACCGTCGCTTGCTTTATCAATCCCCACAGCCGAAATAATATTTAACTCTGCAATGTCTCGGTTATCCCAGCAACCTGTAAAAATCAGAATTAAACCAATCAGCCATATACAAATAATCGATTTAATCCTGCATTTCATGGCTGTTCACCTTTCTTTCTGAAGGAATCCGAACCTCTGCGGAACTGATCCTTGGGTTTAATGGCCTTTGGCCGCCGCATCATGGCCCAGAGCGGGACACGCACGAACGTGTCCTTTAAGTCGGTCGGCATAATGGGAGATATCGGGGACATGTAGGGAACCTCGAACGAACGCAGCGAGCAGGCGTGGGCAAAAACCGCCGTCAGCCCCAGACCGATGCCCATCAAACCCAGTATGTTGGCACAAATAAGCAGCGCGATGCGAATCAGCGTTGTCGTACCCACCATGGGAATCACCAGAAAACTGCTTATCGCCGTGACCGCAATGACGATGACCATAATATCGCTGACCAATCCCGCGTCCACTGCCGCCTGACCGATAATCAGCGCACCCACGATGTTAACCGCTTGACCGACCGATTTTGGCATACGCACCCCCGCTTCACGCAGCACTTCAAACGTAACCACCATAGCCATCGCTTCCATAAACGAAGACAATGGCAGCCCCTCCCGAGACGCCGAAATACGAATCATGAGTTCGGTCGGAATCATGTCCTGATGGAAATTTGTCAACGCCACATAAAGCGCAGGGACAATCGTGGAAATAATCAAGGTGAGCACCCGAAGCCACCTTAGAAATGTGGAAAAAAACGGGCGTGCATAATAATCCTCAGATGCTTGTATGGACTCTATGAATAAATATGGCACTGTCAATGCGAACGGCGTTCCGTTACACAGTATCGCGACCCTGCCTTCCAATATCTTAGCAGCCGCAATATCGGGTTTTTCTGTATTTCCTACTGTCGGAAATATTGAAAAAGGCGCATCTTCAATATACTCTTCAATATAGCCGGATTCCAATATCACATCGATATTGATTTGTTTTAACCTTCTTTTTACCGTCTGGATGATTTTATCGCTAGCTAAGTTTTTGATATACGCGATACATACGTCCGTTTTGGTTCGCTTTCCGAGCTTAATGGTTTCAAATTTCAGATCAGCGTTTCTAATCTTTCTGCGGATCATTGCAATATTTGTATCAAGCACTTCGGTAAACCCTTCACGCGGGCCGCGCACCACCACATCCGTATCCGGCTGTTCAATACTGCGCATCTCAAATCCCACGGTGTCTGCAATCAGTACTTTGCTGTTCCCGTCCGCGAATACGGCCGTGTCACCCGTCAGCACCCTATCTGTCACCTGGCTAAAATCGCTCATCTCCTCAATAAAGCTTGCATGAAGGAGTTGGTTTTTTAGGATATCAATTATGTTTTGATTTGTAATCTGTTCGCTCAATCCCGTTGTCTTAGCATCGGTCAGCATAGGCTTTATCATGTTTTTGTCAATCTTGTCTGTTTTGGCCAACCCGTCCATATAGGCTATCAGCACCCGTATGCTTTGTGAGCCGACTGTAAATTCACGCGTATAAAAATCGTTGCAATCTGCGAACAACGCATCAAGCCGTGTCTTTATCTCATCAATTGAGCCGGGTATATTTTCATTTGTGCCGCTGTTGCTATTTTTAGAAGACATGATCCGTTGGCTGTTAAGTCTTCTGTATATCTTTCTCATCATATCTGTTTGACTTCATTAAAATTGGGCAAATATCCCAACCTTCTTTACAGACTCCCATTTTTAATTTCTATTCATGATGTATTAGTATCCCAAGACGTATCAATTAAATGCATGTCCTGTGATGACTGCAGATTCCAACGTCTAGTTGTGTTATTTCTGTCTCATTGGTTTGTGTATGATATTTGAATTTCTTATATAAAATAGTATAATGAAATATGAGGCGTTATAAAAAAAGTACTATAAATTTAAAAAAGCTTACACTGATGTTGCTGGGCTCGGTTCTAATTTCTATTGGAGCTATTGGTATTTTTGTGCCCTTATTGCCGACAACGCCATTTATAATTGGCGCTGCATTATGCTACAGCCACAGCACAAGCCGAATATATAATCGGCTGATTAGAAACAGATACTTTGGTCCCTACATTGGAAATTATAAAACCGGCGCGGGGCTACCCTTGCGTCATAAGCTTCAAGGGGTTGCTGCACTTTGGATTGCTTTAATAATCTCTTCTTTTATGATCGATAGTCTGATACTGAATATTATCTTTATTATTGTGGGCGCCGCAGTCACAACACATATATTACTAATAAAGACCAGATCAGAATAACGGTTCATAAAAGGACGCTTTATCCATCACGTGCCGCAAAAAGTTCTATATCCGCACGCAGAAGGCCCCGGCGGCTCGGCATATTCGGCTTGCTTTGGAGTATGCGCAAAAGGGTGCTCCAGCGCATTTAAAAAACGATCCATATAGCTAAAATCTCCGTCTTCCGCGGCTTTAAGTGCTTCTTCCACACGGTGGTTTCTGGGGATCAGCGCAGGGTTCGCGCTGCGCATCAGCTGCTGTGAGGATGGCTTTGTATTCTCCTGCCTCCCCAGTCTCTTCTGCCAAAGCATATGCCACTCACCGAACTCCCTGCTTTCAAACAACGCCGCGTCTTCTCTTCTGTCAAACGTGAGCGCAAGGAACGTATTGGAGAAGTCCGCATGATGTTTATGCATCATATCAAGCAGCGTATCTATAAGCGTCTTATCCTCAGCCTCTTCGTTGAATATCCCCAGTTTTTCCCGCATTCCGTTAAGCCAGTGCCGATTATATTGCGCATCATAGTCTGATATTACGTCTTCGGCTATCTTCACAGCTTTATTTTGTTCACTGCTTAGCAACGGCAATAAGGCTTCTGCAAATCGCATCAGATTCCATTTCGCGATCGGGGGCTGATTGCCGTAAGCGTATCGGCCTTGCCGGTCGATAGAGCTGAAAACTGTTGCCGGATCGTAGTCGTTCATAAATGCGCATGGTCCGTAATCAATTGTTTCACCGCTCAAAGCCATGTTATCCGTATTCATGACCCCATGGATAAACCCCACAAGCTGCCATTTGGCTATGAGATAGGCCTGCCTTTTTATCACCTCTTTAAGCAGTGACATATATCTGTTCTCATCTCGCTTCGTATTCGGAAAATGGCGCTGCAGTGTGTAGTCGGTGAGCAATCGCAAATCGTCAATACGCCCCCACTTCGCCGCATATTGAAATGTACCCACACGCAGATGGCTGGCCGCTGTACGAACCAGAATCGCGCCTGTTTGCGGCATGTCTCTGTAAACTGTTTCACCCGTCGTCACCACAGCGAGACTGCGCGTTGTGGGAATGCCAAGGGCATGCATGGCCTCGCTGATGATGTATTCTCTGAGCATGGGCCCAAGCACCGCACGGCCATCGCCGCCGCGGGAATAGGGCGTTCTTCCCGCACCCTTAAGCTGAATATCATACCGTTCTGCCGACGGCGTGATTTGTTCGCCCAGCAAAATCGCTCTTCCGTCGCCCAGCATCGTAAAATACCCAAATTGATGCCCTGCATATGCTTGAGCAATCGGAACTGACGTTTCGTGGGTTCTATTTCCTGAAAGCATGGCAGCTTCATCCTGCAATGCATCAGGGTCAAGACCTAAAGATGCAGCCAAAGGACGATTAAGCATAATCAGCTTTGGTGAACGGACAGGAACCGGATTCTGTCGGGAAAAAAATAATCCCGGCAGATGCGTATAACTGTTATCGAAATTCCATCCTGTTTGCATTTGTTTTACCTTTCTCAACGTTGTCATCAGATCACCATGTTTACATGTTTTTTGTTTAAGAGATAATCGTAACGCTCATAAACTCTATTAACGATATCCTCCCATGACTTATAAAGGGTATTCAGAGCCCCGCACCCCGCCTTCGTGGCCAGTCCTTCTGTCGTCATGATTTGTTTAACCTTCGAGGCATAATCGCGCGGTTGGTTCCTGGCTATAAAGCCATTCTCACAGTCAACGATGCCTTGAGCGGTTGTCCCGCCTTCCACCACGACAGTTGGACACGAACAGGATGCCGCTTCCTTTATCACCAGCGATGATGAATCATAAAGTGAAGGAAAAAGCACAGCCTGTGAGGACGCGTATATTTGTTTAAGAAGATGACGGTCGCTTATCCTTCCTGTAAACCGGACATTTTGATTCAACCCCAATCTGACGCACATATTTTGAAACTCCTGGCGTGACGGCCCGTCGCCGATAAAAAACATATTAAAATCGAATCCTTCGCGATGAAGAATATCCAGCGCCTGAATAATGAGCAAAACGTTTTTTTGTTTTGTATGCTGCCCCACATAAGTAAAAATCGGCGCATCAGGCATTAAACCGAATGTTTCAATAATACTCGTTTTCATTTCTTTATCCCGTGCTGTGACAGGAATATCAGACCCATTATTGACAACAAAAACGTCTCCTTTATATCCATATTCTCTGAGTGTTTCTATCGAGGCTTCATTGACTGTCCACACATCGTCTGCCACCTCAAAGTAATTAACGATATTCTTGACCACACTGTTAGCCAGCTTTTGCGATCTTAACACACATTTAAAATCATCTTTAAATTTTGTATGAAGCGTTGCAACCAATGGAATATTTCTCGTCTGGGCAATTCTTCTTGCAATCGATCCTGTCGAAAACGGTGAATGGGCGTGAACAATATCAAATGGTATACACGATACTGACTTCCAGAACTTTCTGTCGAGTCTGCCGAACCCAAACCGATATTCATTACGAAAAGGAACAAAATAGGATTTGAACGTTAGAATATCAAAAGGATAGTTATATTGAGCGCCAGGGTATCTTAGCGTGACCATATAACATTTGGCGAAATTCTCATTAAGAATTCTGCAGTAGTTGATGACCGCGTTGGCTACACCGTCTATTGTGGGCGGAAAAGAATCATTAAATTGACCGATTATCAAAACTTTCCTCCTAAGGATATTGGGTGCGGTTTTAATCCGCACCCCTATCATGGGTTTTCTTATGTGCCTCCCAAGCTTCCGGGTCCTTGGTTTCCCTGCGCGCCGCCTCCGGCACCCTGATCGCCGCCATATTGTGTGATCATTGGGTTCATTGTGGTACCGGGAACAGTGTCATCGTCTCTGTTACCCTGCGTACAACCAAAAAGCGATATCACCATCGCCACGCATAAAAAAAGCAAAATCAAAACTCTTTTCATCTCCATTTACCTCCTCTGTTTATATTCTGCGGAAAGCGAGAAAAAATTTAAGCCAATTTTGGGGTATGACAATATCAACCGGAAAATCATATGCATTAGTTGAATCATATTAAAAAATGATTTTGGTCTTAAACGAATATAATGTTGGCGTGCAAGTCAAAATAAAACAAAAAGGATTATCTTATGAGATCAACTTTTTTTCCGAAAAGTTCTTTGCGAGTGAAGATAAGCACCAGCCCGCAATCAAATAAAAAAATTCAAAGCGAAATGACCCATAATATATCAAAATACTTGAATGCTGATAAGGATGATATAACAAAAAGAATCAATCAATTGAACAAAGAATGGGATACAGAGCGGGTACTGGAAGCAAACGCTTCTGCGATTATATTTATCGGCACTGTATTGGGTTTCCTCGTCAATACTTGGTTGTTTTTGATATGCGGGTTTATATCATTTTATTTACTGACACACGCATTGCAGGGATGGTGTCCGCCCTTGCCTTTAATCAGAAAACTTGGCGTCAGAACTGTATACGAAATTTGTACGGAAAAAATGATATTAAAGCACCTGCGCGGCGACTTTGACAGCATCCCCCGCGATGCAAGTGACCTTGTTAAAGCCGCTAAAAAAGAAATTGAGCAATAACCTAATCATGGTTACTCAAAAGTATATGTTAGTCTGCAAACTCCGTTTGATTTCTGACTTATCAAGGAAAAGAGTATTATTATATATCAACGACAGCGGAGCAAAATGCACTTTGCTCCGCTGTCTTCCTCCCCCGCAATTTCATAAATAACAGGCGATTATAATTTTAGACACTACTTCTGCCCGTAATAGGCGTTCTTGCCGTGTTTCCTTAAGAAATGCTTGTCGAGAAGCGTCTGCTGCAAATCCGCTTCGGGATTGAGTGTCTTTGCGATATACGCCATCTCGGCGGTGTATTCCATCACGACAGCGTTTTCCACCGCCTTGGCGCAAGATGTCCCCCAGCTGAACGGCCCGTGATTCGCCGCGATCACCGCGCTCACCTGCAACGGGTCGATGCCGCGCTCTTCGAACGTCTGTATAATCACGCTGCCCGTTTCCTTCTCATACGCGCCTTTGATCTCATCTTCCGTCATGCGTCTGGTACACGGAATATCGCCGTAGAAATTGTCCGCGTGCGTCGTTCCCAGAGCGGGTATGTCCCTATTGGCCTGCGCCCAGCTCGTCGCCCACTTGGAATGCGTATGCACGACCGCCTTCACACCCTTGAACGCCTTATATATCTCCACATGCGTCGGCGTATCGGAAGACGGGTTCAGTTTTCCTTCAATGCGGTTACCGTCAAGATCGACCACAACCATATCGTCGGCGGTCATGGTGTCGTAGCTCACTCCGCTCGGCTTGATCACCACATATCCCGTCTCCTCGTCGTACGCGCTCACGTTGCCCCATGTGAGCAGCACAAGCCCGTACTTCACGAGATCGAGATTGGCTTTTAATACTTCTTCTTTGAGTTTCTC
>ENA-ORCX01000061-ORCX01000061.1-marine-metagenome-genome-assembly--contig:-NODE-61-length-131177-cov-20.135858_pt1 | contig 131177 bp, 99 predicted proteins | sample MGYA00248630_ERZ508518 | MGnify/ENA primary metagenome ERZ508518 (study PRJEB26188, sample SAMN06268768) | marine metagenome | isolation source: Bioluminescent Bay, La Paraguera, Puerto Rico | place...
CAAGGGTTGGGCTGTTCGCCCATTAAAGTGGCACGCGAGCTGGGTTCAGAACGTCGTGAGACAGTTCGGTCCCTATCTGTTGTGGGCGTAGGAGATTTGCGAGGACCTGACACTAGTACGAGAGGACCGCGTTGGACATACCGCTAGTGTACCTGTTGTGGCGCCAGCTGCATTGCAGGGTAGCTATGTGTGGATGAGATAAGCGCTGAAAGCATCTAAGCGCGAAGCTCACCTCAAGATGAGATCTCCATAAAGGGTCGTAAGAGACGATTACGTAGATAGGCTGTAGGTGTAAAACCGGCGACGGTAAAGCCGAGCAGTACTAATTGCCCGAAAACTTTCATCAACAAGTTTCTTTGTATTGTTTGTTACTCTTTTTTTCCCTTCATGCAAGATATTTTATTGGTATTTTCTTTAAAAGAGAAAGTAAGCCATGAAGTTTATGTTTCCGAAGTAGAGATATGAACGAAAGATTTAAGGTGGCTATAGCGATGGGGTTCCACCTCTTCCCATTCCGAACAGAGAAGTTAAGCCCGTTAGCGCCGATGGTACTGCGTAAAAGTGGGAGAGTAGGTCGCTGCCAATTTAACCAAAGCCCGTGTTCTTTTGAGCACGGGCTTTTTTAGTTCATAAAAATTAAAATTCTTTGGGGGCATGCTAGGGAGCACATGAAAAAGTAGTGGAGTAATTCATAATTCGCTCAATTGCTATCAGCAAATTGCAGCATATAGCTTAGTCTCTTTTATTTACTTTTGACCTCATGCCGGTCGGGCATTTACTTTTTTCATTCGATAAAAAAAATAAAAAATCTCGTCAAAAGTAACCTTTGCATTTTTTCAGATGATTAAAATTGTTTGCTTTAATTGTATCATCTGTAATTCGCTTCACAAACTTTATTCTTCATTGTGATATATCCATAGAAGCTCATTTCAAAGCATCGAATTAGCCCGACTGACGGATTTTTGACACGCCCGCACAAAGGCAAAAAAGAAGAAATTAGTTTGTTATTATGCAGCTTTCTCATCCGCCTTCGATAAAAAGCGTTAAGAAACGAGCATATAAAATATTGCTCATAATAAAATAATCAAAAATAGCGAGTTCCATACGATACCTCAAAAAATAAACAATTTTAATCGTACAAAAATAAATGGAAATAACGTTAAAAAATCAAATCTGTATGACGAACGTTAGACTTGAGGAACGAAAGACTAAAAGGAGGAGTTTCTTGATTTTAGTGCTTGGAATTTATTTTTAGCTTTTTGTCGTCAGCGGTGGCTTTTGGGAATACTTTTTCAGCTATTGGAAAAAGTATTTCCCGTCCGGAAGGACATCTTTAAATTATCTTACTCCACAGAAAGTTAAACTGATCCGTGATCAAATAAAAAAGGCATTAGTTGCTTATTTGTAAACTAATGCCTTGAGGAGTTGTCCTGCCAGGGCTCGAACCTGGACTCTTCTGATCCAGAGTCAGACGTGTTGCCAGTTACACCACAGGACAGAATGGCTGCAAAAGTAATGTTTTTTTAGATTGAATGAATAAAAAAAGCCTTTTTTTTCTGTCTGCCTTTTGTTTTTATGTGTTTCTAGATTTGTAAGAACAAAATTGTTGTTTTTTTCTGCTGAAAATCAGTCTGCTATATCCATGTGCCGACAATCGGATTCCCGCAGAATTTGCATTTCCCGTTTTTTATATGATTTTGCACAATGGAATATCCACGGCGTTCGATGACTGTCTTTCCACATTTCGGACAAATAGTGTTTTTATTGCCATAGCCCGGCACATTTCCGATGTAAACATATTTTAGTCCTTCTGCGCGGGCAATTTTGCTGGCTTTTTGTAAAATATCAACCGGGGTAGGTGGTAGCTGCGTAAGTTTATACATGGGCATAAAACGGCTGATATGAATTGGTGTTTCTGCAAAACCATTCTGAACCAGCCAACCATACATTCGTTTGAACATATCAGCATCATCAGTCCAGGAAGGAATTACAAGGTTGGTGATTTCCAGCCAAACGCCCTCGTCTTTTAGGGTTTTTAGGGTATTTAGAATGCTCTGAAGTTCTCCTCCGTTCAGTTTCAGGTAGATTTCGTTGTCAAACGATTTTAGGTCGATATTGGCAGCGTCAATTACTTTACAAAGTTTTTTTAGGGGAGCAGTATTGATATATCCTGCCGAAATAAAAACGTTTTTTATTCCGGCCTGACGTGCCAGCCGCGATGTATCGTAGGTATATTCATAAAAGGTAATCGGTTCGGCATAAGTATAAGCAATTGATTCACATTTATGTTCGATACATTTTTCTATTACTTTTTCGGGAGGCAGATCGTAGTTGTGGGTTTCGTTGGGGCTTTTTTGAGAGATAGTCCAGTTTTGGCAATTTAAACAGGCAAGATTACAGCCGGCTGTAGCAATGGAAAAAGATTTTGTTCCCGGTAGAAAATGGTTCATCGGTTTTTTTTCAATCGGATCAATATGAACGGCACATGGGTTTCCGTAAGCAATCGACCAAAGTTTTCCATTTTCGTTCATTCTGTTTTTGCAGATGCCGGTTTCCCCTTCTTTCAGATTGCATTCATTGGGACATATCAGGCAACGAATGCCCCGGGGAGTTTCGGTATAAAACATTGCTTCTTTCATCCATTTCTTTTTTGTTTTGTTCGAAGATCTTTTTGTTCCGGTTGCAATTCCTGGAGTACACAAACAAAATCCACCGGCTCCTAAAAATGCTGTCTTTAGAAATTGTCTTTTGTCCATGCCATTGATTTTTGTTAACGTTTTTTGAAAGCCAGCCAGCCACTTATAACATCTGATGCCGCAACTATAACACAGGTAACCGTTAATCCTGTTACGGGTAAAAGAACAATTGCGGCAAGAAATGCGCCAAAGGCCGACCCTGTCAAATCGGTGCTGTAATTTATTGCCGAAGTTTCACTGAAATTTTTTTGCAGCAATTTTGATGCCAATAAAAATTCGTAGCCAACAGCAAAAGAAAGTGCAAAAATCAACAGGAAAAAAAAGAGTTGTGCCGGAATCCTCCATGCTGCGATATTTCCTGTAATTTGGATAAGAAATGGAAGGGCAAACGCAAAAATTGCGAGCCCAAATTGTACGAAAGCGTAAGTTTTTATCTTCGGACATTTGTTTTTTAGTGGCAATGAGCTGCCAGCTGCCAGTCCTGCCATAAACACGGCAAAAAATAAAGCTGTGGCTAAATAAATGCTTCCAAAATAAACCTGGTAAGCCAGAAGTAGTGCAATCTCTAGCGAAGCAGCCGAAAATCCGCCGGTAAACAAACCTGCCGTAATCGGTTCTGTCTGCGAAAAAGCAAATATAAAAAGAAGCATAGGTATAAGCACCAGAACCGGGTATCCTGTGCCGAAATGACTTAGCCAGTGGGCAATTTGCCGAATAAACATAAAAGGATAGAAATCGCGGTTTACGGGCACCTGCCCGCTAAATCGGGAAATAAGCGTTTTGCTGCGAAGGGCAAGCAGGGCATCGTCGAGATAATAAGCATTCACGTATTCAGTCGCAATGCCTTTTTGTTTAATTTTTTCGGTAATGTTTGATGTTAGCGACTCGTCTGAAGCAAGATAATAGTTTTTTGTCCCAGTTATTAGCAGCCTATTTCTGAAGAAAGGGGCAATGGTTTTCCAAAGTGAAGCATTAACTTCTACTGCATTTTTTTCGGCATAATTTTCGGTAGATGGAAGGCAGGTACAAACAACGGTTTGGCCGTTGCATCGTTTTTTTAATGCCTCAAAGAATTCGTTGGTATAAAAGCGGTTCAGACTTAATGACGAAGGAGCCGGAAGGTTCAGCAAAATTACATCATACTGCTGTTTATTTTTTCCTATAAACGAACGGATGTCAGACCTGCAAATTGTTACATTTTCTTTGTCGGGATAGGTTTTTCCCAGTTTCTTTAACTGCCTGAACATTTCGGGATTAAGTTCGAGGCAGGTGATGTTTTTTACGCTGTATTTTTCAATCTCTTTTACCATTCCGGTAATTTCCCCGGAAACCAGTAATACTTGTTGTGGTTTTTTATGTTGTACCATGGCAAAATGAACTGCTTCTTCGTTGTTCATTACATTTTGGGTGTAGGACAAAAGCTTGTTGTTCTCGTAAACATTTAGTTGTCCTGCCTGCTGTGTAACTACTAAGTTGCCATAACGCGTAGTTTGATTTAAAATCAACTTCTGGTTCGGGAAAAACATTTTTTTTACAAAAGCATCGGGATTAAAAATGAAAATAAGCATAGGGAGCATTATTCCGGGAGTAATGAATTGCCAAAAACATTTTTGTTTTGAACCGATAAGTTCGGCTCCTGCAAAAAAAACAATGGCCGCAGTGATGCCGAAAATTTGGAAGGTGGTAAAAAATCGGCCAAGAATAATGCTGAAAATAAGACCGCCAATTAAACTCCCTGCCGATTCTAGAGCATAAGCCTTGCCGATAAGATTACTTTGTTGCGACTCGGAAAGCAGGCTGGAGAAAACAGTAAACAGGTAGCCGGCAGGAAAACATACCGGGAACAGCAAAAGAAAAGCCGCAATTACCGATGTACTGAAACTTATTAATGTGCCCGGCGGAAATAACAGGTATTTTAGCCCGTAGAGCACGGCTGTTAAAACAAGTGGCATTAGGGCAAGTGCACTAATTAGCAGTATTCCCCGCTTTAGGGTTATGCTCTTAAAATTACCTTTTCGTCCGGAATAAGCTCCCCAGCCGGAAAGCAACATCCATCCGGCCATAACAACTCCTGTTACAAGCTCGTTTCCCGACAATACCGATATAAACTCGCGAATAAAAACTACCTGGTCGATAATTGTAATAAAGCCAAGCAGAAACAGTAGGTAGCGAAAACTCTTTTGTTTGTTGCATGTGCTAAAAGAGTGGCTGGCATTCATTTTTTTTATTGTTAAGTTATTGTGATTTCTTTTACGGGCTTTAGTCTTTATGTCTCAATACACATCTGTATTCTTATTCGTACGGCTCTAAGGCCTGCTGTCTTTTTCTCTAAAAATTAAAGCCTCGTAGGTATACAACTCTGCATTTTTCCAGCCATTCCATTCTATTCCGGCTTTATCGCGTGCGCAATGTCCCAAAAATTCCTCTTTGCTCCAGTTGGTTTTTTCGGCGACCTGGGGCAGGAAAGTGCCGCTTTGGTTTCCTTTTATCATATAAATGCCCTGCTGCCCCAGCTTAAAATCTTTTGCCGAGTAGATGCGTTTTAACGGAGTAAGTACGGATATTTCAATCTCAATATTTTCTAGTTCGCTTTTTGTTATCGGCTCAAACCTCATATCTCGAAAAGCAGAAGAAAGTGCCACTTCCTGTACTACTTTGTACAGGGGCTTTTTTGATTTTATGTGTCCGATACAGCCTCTTAATCTGCCGCGTTTATTCAGGGTAACAAAAGCCCCGCAATGGGTTTTCATCGCCTGCGATAAATTTTTTTCATCTATTTTGGGGATGGGCATATTGTTTAATTGACTCTCAATAGCCTGGCGGGCAAGTTTTAAAAGCTGTTTTTTATCTTGTTGTGTTAATACAAATTCGTTGGACGAATCCGACGACGAGCTTGCATTTTTGAGCGTAAAAGAAAATGCATGGTAACCTACTACTCTTTTTTTGTCGCCGTACGAACTGTCACCCGAGTTCATGTATTTTATGTGCTTAATCGCTATTCCCGGAATAGCAGACGAAATATTCAGCAGTGTAAGTATTGAACTCCATCCGCAACAACTGGTAAGTAGTCCGGGGATATTGGGGCTTTCGGTAATTGTGCGGAGAAATTTTTGGGGAGAATTGGACGCAATGGCCTCGCCGGTAAGTTTATCGTTTGCAATAGCATTGGTATAAGACGGGTAATGCGAAAAATCGCTGCTGATAACAAAAAGGTTTTCGGGAGAGAAATACGGGCGTAAAGCTGCTGCTATTTTCTCGCAATTTTTTACCGATTGTGTGCCAATAATTATCGGAATTATTTTGAAAGGTTTTTTCAGGTGGTATTGCAAAAACGGAAGCTGTACTTCTAAGCTGTGTTCATTGCTGTGGGCACCGGTTTCAAAAGAGAAAACAGTATTCTGCCTAATTAATTTTTGAGCCAGATCAATATCAACCTGAACTCTCCCTAATGGTGTTTCGTAATCGCCCTGATTATAAATTGATGCTCCGTTTAATTGCATATGATGACTTGTGCCGATAATAAAAATCCGGGCATAAGCTTTTTCTGGTGCAAGTTGGGCATAAGCCGATGCTGCTACTTCTCCCGAAAAAATATAGCCGGCATGCGGAACAATAAGAGCTGCAATATTTTCATCCACGGTTTTATCGTCCGTCTCTTTAAAAAAAGTTTCTAATTGTATTTTTAATTGCCGGATATCGGACGGATAGAAAGAGCCGGCGACTGCAGGTTTTCGTACCTGCCGGTCTTTATTGCCCTGTGCCCGGCAGTTGGAAACAATCACTGCACAAAGAAGAAATGTCGCACTAAAAATAAGTTCTTTCATGGCTCTGTATTTTATGTAGCCCTTTTGTTGTGTGAGAAAAAAATAGCAGTTATGCTCGTATGCGCCTCAGTTAATATTCCGGCTATGGGCTGTTTATTGGTTTAAAATTAGTATCAAAATAAAAAATATTGAGGACAGGAAAAAAGGAATACGATTGAAAACAATGGAAAAACAATTGTTTGCGACAGTATTTATGGCTTTCTTCCTTTTATGTCTCAAAACTATTGTCTCAAGCCTTTTCCCCGGGAAAGGCAAAAGTTATTATTGTTAGCTGGTTGTCGTTATTCTTGCCGAAAAAGAAAACAACGAAAACTGTTAAAAATAAACAAAATATAACGGATTCTACAATATATAGGTCGAATATTTTTTGACCTGCCGGGAGAGTTCCACTGCCTGGTTATTGGTGATTTGATTTAACCTTGCCCAAAATCCCGATCCATGATTTTTTATTTCAGTGTGTACCAGTTCGTGCAGCAAGATATAGTCAATTAATATATCGGGAAGTTTCATCATCTGTAAATTCAGGCTAATGTTGTTTTTAGACGAACAACTTCCCCAGTTGCTTCGGTTATTGCGTATGCTTATTTTGTTGTACCTGAATCCGAATTTCCCGGCCAGCTTTTCTAATCGTTGGGGCAATAACTTTTGGGCTTCCATCCGGTAAGTTTCGGTAAGGAGATGTGTAATGTATTCCTGTGCTTCATCGGAGTTGAAGTTCTTAATTTCTACATGGATTACTTCTTTCTGTACCCATGTTTTGTTTTGGAATCCTTCCGAAAAACGGATTTTATACAATTTGGTCTGTAGCTCGGTTCCGGGACTGATAAATGTTTTTCGCAAGTTCATTTTTTCCTGCTGCCTGCTAATCCATGCCGAGTTTTTAGCTACAAATTTTAGCGCATCCCCGGGCGAAACATAACCCGGGTACGATACCAAAACCGATTTGTCCGGTTTTACGCTTAGTCGCATACTTTTCGACCTGCTGTTTCCTGAAAAAGTAACTAGCCCTATATTTTTTATATGAACCGTTTTTTTCGGCATTTTTTCTTCGATATAATTTTATGCGAAATTAATTGTATTTTAATAACGATTATGAATTTTTGCAATTTTAAATGCACTCTGTAGCTCAAAGAGTTTTCAGCACATGTCTTTCAATTCACCTCTCTGCTAACCGCGACCGGCGACTGCAACTCTTTTCCCTACCAACTGCAACTTTCTTTCCGAACCCCATGCTCCGATGCCTAAAAAACAATTACTTAGCCCTGAAAACTTTCAATTATTAAAAATTAGAATTACATTAGCAACCCGTAGCATAAACGACTCTAAATAACTTATAACTAAAATTTTTATTTTATGGCAAAACATGTATATACTTTTGGTGGCGGAAACGCTGAAGGTAAAGCAGACATGAAAAACCTATTGGGTGGAAAAGGTGCTAATCTGGCAGAAATGAATTTGATTGGCGTTCCCGTGCCTCCCGGATTTACGATTACAACAGAAGTTTGTACAATGTACAACGAGCAAGGGCAGGAAAAGGCTTTTGGGGTTATTAAACCAGAAGTTGAGGCAGCTGTTGCATATATTGAAAAACTTACCGGTACTAAATTTGGCGACAAAGAAAATCCATGCTTGGTTTCCGTTCGCTCTGGCGCAAGGGCTTCAATGCCCGGAATGATGGATACTGTCCTTAACCTTGGCATGAATGAAGATGCAGTGGAAACGATTGCCCGGAAATCTGGGAATTCGCGTTTTGCCTGGGACTCCTACCGTCGTTTTGTGCAAATGTATGGCGATGTTGTGTTGGAAATGAAACCTTCGAGCAAAGAAGAAATTGACCCTTTTGAAGAAATTATAGAAGCATTAAAAGAAGAAAAAGGCATTACGCTTGATACCGAATTTACAACCGACGACCTTAAAGAACTTGTTGTTCGTTTTAAAGCTGCAGTTCTGAAAGTAACAGGAAAAGACTTCCCTTCCTGCCCTTGGGAGCAGCTTTGGGGGGCAGTAGCTGCCGTTTTTAACAGTTGGAACAACGAGCGCGCAATATTGTATCGCCGCCTCGAGCATATTCCTGATGAATGGGGAACTGCGGTTAATGTCCAGGCCATGGTATTTGGTAATATGGGCGAAACTTCGGCAACCGGCGTAGCATTTACACGCGATGCTGCAACCGGAGAAGACATTTTTAACGGAGAATACCTGATTAATGCCCAGGGCGAAGACGTGGTGGCAGGAATTCGTACGCCCCAGCAAATTACCCTTGAGGGATCTAAACGATGGGCCAAACTACAGGGAATAAGCGAAGAACTAAGGGCGTCGGAATTCCCGTCGCTGGAAGAAACCATGCCGGAACTTTATGCGCAGTTAAACGATACCCAGCAGAAACTGGAAGATCATTACAGCGACATGCAGGATCTGGAATTTACCATTCAGGATGGGAAATTGTGGTTGTTGCAAACCCGTAACGGGAAACGTACCGGAGCTGCTATGGTGAAAATTGCCGTAGATATGCTGAACGAAAAACGCATTGATGAAAAAATGGTGCTGAACCGCATTGAAGCTGCAAAATTAGATGAATTGTTGCACCCTGTTTTCGACATAAAAGCAATGAAAACAGCAAATGTATTGGCGCAGGGATTGCCTGCATCGCCCGGAGCTGCAACCGGACGGATTGTTTTCTTTGCCGACGAGGCCGATAAATATCATGACACCATATTGGTGCGTATTGAAACATCGCCCGAAGACCTGGAAGGAATGAACCTGGCTCGGGGAATTTTAACTGCCCGTGGAGGAATGACTTCGCATGCAGCCGTTGTGGCTCGCGGAATGGGAAAATGCTGCGTGTCGGGGGCTGCAGCTGTGAAAATTGATTACAAAGCCCGTGAGATGTCCATTGAAGGGAAAAAATTTCAGGAAGGAGACTGGATTTCGCTAAACGGATCAACTGGTGAAGTTTATGACGGAAAAGTAGCGACCGTTGCTCCTGACCTGAGTGGCGACTTCGGAAAAATTATGGATATGGCAGATAAATATACCCGTATGACTGTCCGTACCAATGCCGATACGCCGAGAGATGCAAAAGTTGCCCGAAGTTTTGGGGCACAGGGAATTGGATTGTGTCGTACAGAACACATGTTTTTCGAAGGCGAACGCATTAAGGCTATGCGCGAAATGATTCTGTCTAAAACACTCGAGGCGCGTAATAAAGCACTAGGTAAATTATTGCCCTATCAGCGTGCCGATTTTGAGGGAATACTCGAAGCAATGCAGGGCTATGGCGTAACGATTCGTTTGTTAGATCCGCCATTGCACGAATTTGTTCCTCATCAGCAGGCTACGCAAAAAGAACTGGCCGAAGAAATGGGCATAACCATCGACGAAGTAAAATCAAAAATAGCCGAGCTCGAAGAATTTAACCCGATGTTAGGGCACCGTGGTTGCCGTTTGGGGATTACTTATCCTGAAATTACGGCCATGCAAACCCGTGCAATTATCGAAGCAGCACTTAATCTGAAAGCAAAAGGCGTTGATGCCCGTCCGGAAATAATGGTGCCGCTGATTGGTACGGTTGCTGAGTTTAAAAACCAGGCTGACGTGATTCGAACAACTGCCGATAAAGTTTTTAGAGAAAGAAATGACCGTATTGATTTTAAAGTAGGTACAATGATTGAAATTCCTCGTGCTGCTCTTACCGCCGACCATGTTGCAGCAGAAGCCGATTTCTTTTCGTTTGGAACAAATGACCTTACGCAGATGACTATGGGGTATTCGCGCGATGATGCCGGAAAATTTTTGCCGATATACCTGCATAAAGGCATTCTTAAAGAAGACCCTTTTCAGGTGCTGGATCAGAATGGAGTAGGGCAGCTTATCAAAATTGGCGCAGAAAAAGGTCGTAGTGCAAAACCTGGATTGAAGCTAGGAATTTGTGGCGAACATGGAGGAGAACCATCGTCGGTAATGTTTTGCGATGGTGTTGGCATGGACTATGTCAGCTGTTCGCCCTATCGTGTGCCAATTGCCCGCGTTGCTGCGGCTCAGGCAAATATGAAACAGAAATAAAAAATATTCGCATAAAAGGGAGGTGTCTTAAAAGTGTTTTTAACCGCAGAGTATGCTGAGTTTACGCAAAGTACATAGCGTTTTTTGATTATTAATATTTTGCGTTCTCAGAGGTTTTGCGACCTTTGTGGTTAAGTTTTTTGTACTTTTCAGACACCCTCTTTTTTGTGCGGATTAAAAATTATAAGTATCGTCTTGCTTTGTATATTCTTTCGGAAGCGATATAAAACAGGTTGTTCCTGCATTTATTTGCGACTCTAAAAAGATATCGCCGCCATGTAGCTGAACGAATTGTTTTGAAAGCGCTAAGCCAAGGCCTGTTCCTTTTATATCTCCAACATTATTCGCCCTGAAAAAGGGATCGAAAATATGCTCTATCTCTTCTTGCGGGATTCCTTGTCCCTGATCTGTGATGATAACGGTAATATGTGTTTGATTTTCATGTAGTTCAATCTTTACGGTCGAGTCTTCCGGTGAATATTTTAAACTGTTCGAAACAATATTGTAGATGACTTCTTTTATTAGTTGCGGATCGATGTTAATAATAACCGGTTTTTCCGGGACTTTTAATCTGATGGTATGCGAAGTTGTTGTGCTTTCTTCCTTTTCTTTAATGGTGCTAGTCAGAAAATCATTGAAGTTTATAGGTTCCGGGGAAAATTTTATTTTTCCCAAATCGCTAAGCGAAAGATCCATGATTTTTTCCATAACATTCGACAGGAATTCAATATTATTTTTAATACTTGTTATTTTTTCTGCAATTTTTTGATGCGACATTCTTTGCCAGTAAGTTTCCAGGGTATTGGCCATAACAAGCATGCTCGCAAGCGGAGTGCGAAATTCGTGCATGGCAATAGACATAAGTTCCGATTTTTGTTCCCGGATATTTCGGAAGTGCCATAAATTTCCCAGTTTTTTGTTGCAGTCTTTTATTGGGATGAAATCAAATTCAATACATTTGCCTTCGGTAAGTAAAATTTTAGCATTGTTTACAGATTCGTCTTTTGTCGTAATTTCTTCAATAAACGACAAGAAACTCCTGGCATTGAATATTTTTTTACTGCATTGTTTTAGTACCTCCCGGGAATCTCTTCCCGAAAGGCTTTCGGCCGATTCCTGCATATCAAAAAGTTTCAAAAAAGCAGAGTTAATAAAGACCAGTTTTTTACGATTATTTTCAAATAATAACCCTGAGAATAAGCGTTCATTAAAAAACGTATGTGATTGACTCATGGCAGTCAAAAGTTTAAAGTGTTTGAGAATGGTTGTTTTTTCTTTTGTAAAGAAAGAAATTTGTTCTATATATAACAATTCGATGCTACATCTATTTTGTTTTAAAACTATAGCAACCAATGTTTTCTGACTGGACGTTAGTTTTTCCTGTCAGGTGGAGCCGTTATTACAAGACAATAAAAAACCATTCTTTTTTATTTTTATCTTATTTCTATTCTTTCTCGTATTTTGAAAATGTAAAATTGCTCCAACAGAGTCTTTAGCTTTATTTTTCTATACCAAAAACAGAAGAACTAAACATTCGTTGTAAACGTTCTTTTTCCTGTTGGGCAAGAATAATTCAAAAACATGAGTGAGGATGAAAGTTCATGTTTTCAAACCAATAACAAAAATACGCAGATGGTAAAAGGAACATATTTTAGTATGTAGACTTTTTATGGACAGCTTTCTATTGCTTGATAAGAAAATGTTTAGAATAAATTTTAGATTTCAGAATTGTAGAATAAAAGTTTTGTGATATAAATAGCTTGTTAGTAGTGTTTTATGTCGTATCTGTTGCTCTTTTTTATGAAGTCTATATTTTTTTTATTGATGTCTCAATGTAAGAATTTGCGACATGGGCAATAATTGCATATTTCCCTGATAATAATGTTTTTACCAAAAAAGATTAGCTTTGCAGAAAGAAACAGAAACGTTGTTGTAATTAGGTAAAGCTATGTGCAAACTTTTAAACACAGTAAAATCGCACAGTTTTTTGCTATTGGTCTCGGTGTTATTCTTTTTTCTTCTTCTTTCCGTAACAGCCGAAGGACAAAGATATAGAACATGGACTGGAGAAATTGACAATTCATGGAATAAGGCCGGCAACTGGAACCCTAAAAAAGTTCCGGATAATAATACTATAGTATACATCTACAACGTTCATACCGGATATCCTGTAATAACCGAAGATGCTACAGTCCGTGGAGTAGTATTAAGCCGGTATTATGTAGGTGCCGATTTGACTGTAACGAATGGAGCAACATTTACTGTAACCCAGCAGTTTCAAATCAATGGAAACGGGCAATTATTCCTGGATAACGGGACACTTAAGTATGACGGCGATTCTCGGATGTCTCATGTGGGAAATATGCTTAAGATTACGAATGGGGGAGAGTTAAATATTTCTAATGCATGGGCTAAATTCGATGGAACGCTTTTGGTGGATAGTGGTGATGTAAATTTTGGAAACGGCTTCCAGATTTCGAATGGTAAGCTTTTTGAAGTGAATGAAGGAAATGTTTCGGTATACGGGCAAACCAATATTTATGGTACGCTTAATGGTGGAGCCGGCCATTTTACATTTAATGGAGATACTTCAACCAGCGGGTGGGATCAGGATCAGGTTACAATAAGTAACGGGGGACGTTTTTATATGGCTCCTGCTTCTTCCGATAATACATCTCCCAATTGTTCCGACAATAGTGCTGAATTATCTGGTGGAACTGTTGACTTTTATATTCCTGCGTATGTCGGAAACAATGGCGTTTTTAATGGAGGAAATGCTCTTGTTTCTTTTTATAATACGGTTGAAACACAGAGTGGGTCAGTGATGCAGGTACACAATGGTACACTTTCTTTTAAGGGTGATGCTAACGTTAATAATGGAGCAGAGATTGAGATTGTCTGTGAAGGTACAATAGAGATAGAGGGTGATGGAACTTTTCAACAAGGAGGAAGTATGATTGTTGGCGACGGCAATCTTATTGTAAGTGGGGATGCTGTGTTTCAAAATGGAGGAACTCTTGATGCCGATGACGGCACTATTACCTTCGAGGGTGATGTAACCATTGCTAACAGCGGAGGAGAAATTAATGCCGGCTCCAGTACGATTACTTTTAGTGGAGGAACCTTTGATAACAGCGGTACTTTTGAGGCAGATAGCAGTACTTTTGTTTTTGCAGGAAATGGTAGTCAGAAAATTACCGGTTCTAATTCAGAAATTGAGTTTTATAACCTGGTTGTTGAAGAAGGTGCTGATGTACAATCCTCGCAGGATGTAATCGTTTCAAATGATATGACCGTAGAAGACGGTGCAGAATTTGATATTGATGATGGAAAAACAATTGATGTTGTTGGAGAGCTTACCGGCGATTCTTATATCAAAACCAATCGCCCATACATTATTTCAATAACCATTAATTCGGTTAAGTCGATTACTGCTGTTTTTAACGAAGAACTGGATCCTTCTTCTATTGTTCTCGGTTCATATCCCTGGTGGTGGCCTGCTTCCTATACAATAATGGACGATGACGGGGACGTTATTGATGATTCTCCGAATAATCCAACGCTTGGAGGAGCTAATAATAATGAAATTACATTAACCCTTAACTTTGAAATTGAGCGGAATAAAAAGTATTATCTAATTGTAAACAATGTTAAAAACCTTAAAGGAAAGAGAGTTAGCTGGTATCATACCAAACGATTTGTTTGGAGTGCAGCTGAAGACCAGTGGCAATGGATTGGTCTTGTTGATTCCGTATGGTTGAAATCTGGAAACTGGTTCTCCTTAAAATTGCCGGAGGAAGATTCACGGGTGCTTGTTCCGGTTACACCTCATGAGCCGGTAATTTCGTCGAAAAATAATAAAATTAATGCGCTCGAAATAAAAGAGGGGGCTTCTTTAACAATTAATACCTCCGGTAATCTGACGGTTGAAGACAGTATTAAAAATGAAGCAGGAAATGCAGGCCTGGTTGTGGTGTCTTCTGCTGAAGGAACCGGATCGCTTATCCATAATAATGATGGAGTGCCTGCTTCCTTTCAACGCTATATATCAGGTGGAGCAGAGGCGTGGCAAATGCTCTCGTCGCCTGTTGGCGACCAGGAAATATCCGGAGATTTTACACCTACCGGAACTGTCAACGGTGATAAACCCTACGGAGATAGTACCCGCTATGATCTTTATGCATGGTACGAGCCTGATACGTCATGGGTATACCTGCTAAACAACGACCAGGCGCCAACGTGGAGTACTGCAAACGACGGAAGCAATAACTTCGTTCCCGGACGAGGTTACCTTGTTTTGTATAAAGATTCTTTTCCTACAAAAGTTTTTAAAGGAACCCTGAATAACGGGGACGTATCAATACAACTTACCGATACGGAAGACGGAGCCTCCGAATTTGGCTTTAATCTTATTGGGAATCCCTATCCTTCGTCTATTGACTGGAAATCAGACATTGGCTGGAGCAGGAGTGTCCTGAATGATTCGAACGGGGGATATAACATTTGGATATGGAGCGAGGAAAACATGAACTATGGTGCCTATAATTCTAACTCTGATTCAGATGAAGGCACACTTGGCGTTTCGCGTTATATTGCTCCGAACCAGGGCTTCTTTGTGAAAGCAGCACGGTCGGGAACATTTTCAATGAATAACGAAGTGAGGGTGCACGAAGGAAGTAGCAACTGGATAAAAAGTGCTTCCTTTTTAGAACAAAACAATATTGCGATTCGGCTTAAAGCTCCGGAAGGATATGGCGAAGATGAGGTGCTGATTGAACTGGAAAGAGACGGAGAAGAAACAGGAACTTATAAGAAATTTAGCTTTATTTCTACAGCCCCCAGTCTGTATTTGCCCGATGACGGGAATAGTTATTCCATTCGTTTGTTGGGCGCGAAAGAAGATAATCCGGTAATTCCTGTCGCTTTTAAAGCCGGAACAGCCGGGAGCTATACCCTTATCGCCGATTTTGATCCGTCGGAGTTCGAAATTCTCGAACTTTATGATAAGGAAACAGATATTACCTGGGATTTGAAATCAAACAATGAATATACCTTTTATGGCTCTACCGGAAATAATGCCGGACGTTTTGTGTTGCAACTGGTGAAAGGAACTTATGCCGATCCGTATGCCGACCTCCCGGTGCGGATTTATGCCTGGGATAAGGTGTTAAACATCGATTTACGCCTTGTTGACGGAACTTATAAGTGCGATGTTTATTCCATTACAGGCCGCAAAGTAATGAGTGTAAATAATCTTGATGGTGGACAAATTGCGCAACTATCTGCCCTTTCTGTAACGGGTATTTATATTGTACGTGTAAGTGGCACAGAAGGAAATTATAGCCAAAAGGTGCCGGTATTCTAAGTTTGTTAGTAGAATTATATTGGGATTTTGCATTACCCCTCCCCTTATTTTGTTGTCGGAAAATATGATATATTTCGTATTTTTTGGCAACAAAAAATAATTTCTTTGTTAAATTGAACCGAACATAATTCGTCGTTGGGCGGATTGCCCGGAAAATAAAAACAATCCCGAAAGGTCGGGATGCATGAGCTTCATTTTATACCATTGAAAATTAAACGAATGAAACAGCCCATGGCAGAGATTATAACTGAAGCACACAGGAGCATGACAGTTATTTTTTCTCACCCAACAAATGGGCTTCACAAAAATTTAGACAGATGAAACGAATTAAAGATATTTCAGAAGCGGTCAATTCTTCGCTCATAAAACCGGGTGCAGTAATTTATACCGGGGGGAATGCTGCTACTCCCCAAACTCTGCTGAAGCAACTGGTAAAAGACGAGTCGATAAAAGAAGTTGAGCTTATAAGTATTTTGTTGCTTGGCGATATTCCTGAACTTTTTAGTGCCGAAGCCTGTAAGAGAATTAAGCACCGGGTAATTTTTTCCGGGCCACATTCGAGAAAAGCCTTAAACGAAGGATTGGCTACATACCAGGTAATGCATCTTTCGAATGTGCCGTTTCAGGTGAAGAATTATTTAAAGCCTAATGTCGTTTTTATTCAGGTTAGTGGCCCCGATAAAGGAGGAAATTATAGCTATGGTACTACCGTTGAAGGCTTGCAGGCTGCTGTAAATACAGCGAAAGCTAACGGGGGAATTGTGATTGCCGAGAGAAATAAAAAAATGCCATTCATCTTAGGAACAACAATCGACGAATCGCATATCGATTATTTGATTGATACAGATTATGAGCTTCCGGTAATTCCGTACATGCGTCCTGATAAAACCGCCTATAAAATAGGACGATTGATTACCGAACTTTTTATTACCGATGGCTGTACTTTGCAATATGGAATAGGAAAAGTCCCGGAGGCTGTAACCGATGCGATTATTGATAAAGGCGTGAAAGATATTGGTATTTATACCGAATTGTTTACCGATTCGATGCAAAAACTGATTGAGAAAAAGATTGTGACAAATAAATTTAAAGATGTGAATTTTGCATTGTCTTCTCTTTTTCTGGCCAGTAACCAGAACGGCTATAACTGGTTAGACTACAACAGTTCGGTGCAAAATCGTCCCTGCAATTTCACCAACAATGTTTTACGTATTGCACAACAACACAAAATGGTAGCCATAAACAGTGCAATTGGGGTTGATTTGCATGGAAATATATGGGCCGATTCGTTAAAGGCCCGTCAGATTTATAGTGGTATTGGCGGACAAACCGATTTTTTGCGCGGTTCAATCCTCTCGAAAAACGGGTATGGAATAATTGCAATGGAAGCGATGACCAATAGTGGCATTTCAAAAATTATAGATATGTGTCCCGAAGGGATTACCACAACGGCGATTGCTGCCGATCCGGTGGTGATTGTAACCGAAAATGGTGCATTTGCCCCATTGGGGTTAAACTTAACCGAACATGCTATTGGTATTGCTCATTTGGCCGAACAGAATACAAAAGAAATGCTGTTGCGCAAGATTTACGACAGCCCCGAGTTTTATAAGCCAAGGGGAGCCTTGAGCGATAAAACTCCCAAAGGATTTATTCCATACGAGGCAATCGAAAGATAAAAAAACAGGTTCTGTTTTGGAGATAAAAAAACAGAGCCTTTTTTATGAATACTGGATTTCTTTTGTAAAATAAATGATACTTTTTTTGCCGCTTTCGATTTTAGTTTTAATACTCAATACTTGTTAGGAGTATAAAATCGATTGTTTGAAGTATCAGGGGTACTGCTAAATAAATGGTAATTTTACAATTTTGGCAGAAATGTTTTTATTTCTGATTTTTACAAAAATTTCAGTGTCGAATGTTGAATATTCGCGAGCTATATAGCCCATGCCAATTCCTTTATTCAGCACAGGAGACTGCGATCCGGATGTTACATGCCCTATTTTAGCTCCTTCTGCATTTACTAATTCGTATCCATGCCGGGGAATACCGCGTTCGTTTAAAATGAAACCACGTAAACGCCGGTTTACCCCTTCTGTTTTTTGTACGGTTAGAAAATCCCGGTCTATAAATTGTCGGTCGTTGTTGAACTTGGTTATCCAGCCTAAGCCTGCCTCTATTGGCGAAGTGGTATCGTCAATGTCGTTTCCATAAAGGCAGTATCCCATTTCCAGCCGGAGAGTATCTCGTGCACCTAAGCCTACCGGTTTTATATCGAATTCTTTTCCTGCGTCGAAAATAGCATCCCAAATGTGTTCTGCCATATCGTTTCTGAAATACAGTTCAAAACCGCCAGCTCCGGTATATCCTGTTGCCGAAATGATTACGTCGTCGACGCCGGCAAAGCGGTCGGTTGTAAAGGTGTAGAATTTAATTTCAGAAAGGTTTACATTGGTAAGTTTCTGTAATGTTTTGGTTGCCTGTGGCCCCTGTATCGCCAATTGGCTGATGTTGTCCGATGAATTTTCGAGTTCTGCTCCAATCTTTTCGTTTTGTTTTACCACCCAGTTCCAGTCTTTTTCAATATTGGCAGCATTTACTACCAGCATATATTTTTCGGGCTCATAGCAATATACCAGTAAGTCGTCAATAATGCCGCCTTTTCCGTTCGGGAAACAACTGTATTGTGCCTGTCCCGGAGATAATACCAGTGGATCGTTTGAAGTAATGTAGGCAATTAATTTTAGTGCATTTGGCCCTTTTATCCAAAATTCGCCCATGTGCGAAACGTCAAAAACACCTACGTTTTCGCGTACAGCCATGTGTTCGTTTTTTATCCCGCTATATTCAATAGGCATTTCATATCCGGCAAATTCAACCATTTTTGCCCCAAGGCCTTTATGGATTTTATTAAATGCAGTTGTCTTCATTCTTCTTATTTATTTTTGCGCAAAACTAATGGAAACATTGCATACTTCAATATGAATTTTGTTATTATTGCCCATACCCTGTTGTAGAAGTATATTTATCACAACTTTATTTGTAATTGGTGTAGAAGGAATGGTGAAATTTATGGTTAATTTAGATTCGCTTAATGCGAAATTTTACCAAGTGCCATTTTTTCGGCGCATAAGGCGTTGGCTTTTCAATCGACTTTTGTGGATGCGCCGAAGAAGTTTGCGTATTCATTCTATCAGACCCTCCAAACAATCCTGTAAGGATGAATAATAATAGCCGTAGGTAAAACCTACGGTTGGAATAAATACATGAAAGGTACAACCCTGTACGTTCGGAAAAATGAGCTGCAATTTCAAACATAATCAACAGCTCCATTCCATCTGTTAGATAATTGGATGTGCCGCCCGCTTTGCTATGGTACACTTTAGTTTCTGAAAAATAACGCATTATTCGCGGCATCTACTACAATCGGTTTGTCTTTGTAGACCTGTCCGGCGAGTATCTGTTTTGAAAGTTCGTTTAATACATATTTTTGTAGTACTCGTTTTACCGGGCGTGCTCCAAAATGCGGATCGTATCCTGCTACGGTCAGGTAATCGACTGCAGCGGCAGTAATTTCAATGCTCAGTTCTGATTCTGAAAGGCGTTTTATTACCTGGTTGAACTGCAATTCTACAATTCTGTGGATATCCGCTTTCGACAGTGGTGTAAATATAATGGTTTCGTCAATACGATTCAGAAATTCCGGACGAATGGTTTTGCGTAATAGCTCCAGTAATTGGTTTTGTGTTTTTTCCAAAATTGCATGTTCGTTTTCGGCACCTGCCTTTTCGTAGTTTTCCCTGATGATTTGCGAACCGAGGTTCGAAGTCATTATAATAATGGTATTTTTGAAATTTACGGTACGTCCCTTGTTGTCGGTCAGTCGTCCGTCGTCGAGTACCTGCAATAGCACGTTAAATACGTCGGGGTGTGCTTTTTCTATTTCGTCGAACAGTACTACCGAATAGGGTTTGTGCCGGACTGCCTCGGTGAGTTGTCCGCCTTCGTCGTATCCTACATATCCGGGAGGCGAACCGATTAGCCGTGTTACCGAGAATTTTTCTTGATATTCAGACATGTCGATACGGGTAATCATATTTTCGTCGTTAAACAGGTATTCGGCAAGCGCTTTTGCCAGTTCTGTTTTTCCAACACCTGTTGTGCCAAGGAATATGAACGATCCAATTGGCCGTTTTTCGTCCTGCAATCCGGCACGACTTCGGCGTACTGCATCCGAAACAGCAACTATCGCTTCGTTTTGCCCTACTACTCGTTTGTGTAATTCTTCTTCCATGTGCAGGAGTTTTTCGCGTTCGCTTTGCAGCATTCTTGCAACCGGAATACCGGTCCAGCGGGCAACCACTTCTGCAATGTCATCGGTATCTACTTCTTCTTTTATAAGATTTTCTCCTTTTTTCTTTTCTGCTAACTCTTTTTGGAGTTTTTCAATTTCGGCCCCGGCTTCTTTAACTTTTCCATAGCGGAGTTCTGCAACTTTTCCGTAATCGCCTTGCCGTTCGGCTTGTTCTGCTTCAATTTTATAATTTTCTATTTCGTTTTTTCTTTTTTGTATGGCTTCAATTACTGATTTCTCCGATTGCCATTTGGCGCGTAATCTTGATTGTTCTTCTTTCAGGTTTGAAATTTCTTTACTTAAGGCTTCCAGTTTTTTCTGGTCGTTTTCGCGTTTTATAGCCTCTCTTTCAATTTCCAGTTGTTTTACCCTGCGTTCAGTTTCATCGAGCTCTTCGGGAACCGAATCAATTTCTAGTCGCAATTTTGCAGCAGCTTCATCCATCAGATCAATTGCTTTGTCGGGAAGGAAACGGTCGGAAATGTAACGTTGAGAAAGTTCAACGGCCGCAATAATTGCATCGTCTTTGATTTGTACTTTATGGTGGTTTTCATATTTTTCTTTAATTCCTCGAAGAATGGAAATCGCACTGAGCGTATCCGGTTCATTTACATGTACTATCTGGAAACGGCGTTCCAGTGCTTTATCTTTTTCAAAGTATTTTTGGTATTCAGCCAGAGTGGTTGCTCCTATGGCTCGCAGTTCGCCACGTGCCAGTGCTGGTTTCAGGATATTTGCTGCATCCATGGCTCCTTCACTTTTTCCGGATCCTACCAGGGTGTGGATTTCGTCAATAAAAAGAATAACCTCATCGTTCGATTGTACAACTTCGTTTACTACGGCTTTCAGTCGTTCTTCAAATTCTCCTTTGTATTTTGCGCCGGCAATCAGGGCACCCATGTCGAGAGAGAAAACCTGTTTGGTTTTCAAATTTTCAGGGACATCGCCCCTTACAATGCGGTGTGCTAGTCCTTCGGCGATGGCTGTTTTTCCTGTTCCTGGCTCTCCCAAAAGAATGGGGTTGTTTTTTGTGCGCCTTGAGAGGATTTGTAAAATCCTTCGTATCTCATCGTCGCGACCAATAACCGGGTCGAGTTTCCCGGAATGGGCTCTTTCGTTCAGGTTGATTGCAAATCGGCTCAGCGAATTGAATTTATTTTCGGCAGTCTGGCTGTCAACCTTCGCTCCTTTACGAAGTTCTTCAATTGCCATTTTTAGCTCTTTTTTAGTAATGCCGCTATCTTTCATGAGCCGGCTGACTTCGTCTTTTGCTTCTAGTAATCCAAGCAATATGTGTTCAACCGATACGTATTGGTCTCCCATTTCGCGGGCTGCTCCCATGGCCTTTTGCAAAGCCTGGTTGGCTCCGGAAGAAAGGTATTGTTCTCCTCCCGAAACTTTTGCGTATGATTCAATAATCTTATTGACCGCTTGTTGTAAAATATTGATATTTACGCCCAGTTTTTTTAATAAAAAATCAGTAATATTTTCAGCAGCATTCATTACTCCCAGTAGTAAATGCCCGGTTTCAATGGCTTGTTGCTTGTTGCCCTGTGCAACCTGGAAAGCATGTTGTAATGCTTCCTGCGATTTTATGGTAAGGTTGTTTGTATTCATAATATTTGCCTTTCTTTTTTCGGTGATGTGTTGCGACAAAAAATATCCCATAACTGTTTGGCTGCCAAGTTGTCGTGTGTTTTTGGGGAGGGTGGAATTTATTTCAGGAAAAGAAAATGTAATCGGAAAAAATGACAGAGTATGGTGGCGGTTGATTTGCTGGAAGAATAGGAAACGATAATTAAAGTTTACAAAATTGTAAGAATTATATAAATTTAAGGTTTCTGAAATTGTAGGACTCCTGAAAAAATACAGAAGTGTGTTGTTGGTAATTGGGCTGCAGCCCTTCGAATATAGAGTATGTTCCTGTTGGGGGGCGTTTGTGTAGGTTAGGTAAATGTGAAATTTTTAGTCTTGCTTGTTAAAATATTAATGTTGGCTTATCTTTAAACTTAAGTATGCTTAAATTTGTGCAGATAAAAACAAAGAAAATGACTGTTTCGATAGATGATTTTGTAAAAACGATTTATAATCAAAGCATTTTGGCGAAGCCCGATACCAAACTGAGCACTATTGCCCGGCTGCTTAATGTCTCGAATGCGGCGGCAACCGATATGTCCCGGAAACTGGCCGTGAAAGGATTAGTGGATTACGTGAAATATAAGCCTTTGAGTCTGACCTGTAATGGAAAACGCCTGGCATTGAATGTGATACGAAAACATCGACTGTGGGAGGCGTTTCTGTACAAAACACTTAATCTTTCGTTGTATGAGATTCACCGGGAGGCCGAGAAGCTTGAGCATTTTACTTCCGATTATCTGGCCGATAAGATAGAGCAGTATCTGGGGAATCCGGCTACCGATCCGCAGGGAGATCCTATCCCTTCGTTAGATGGCTGCATTGAATACGATCAATCGCAAGTGCTTTTGTCGGAAGCCGAAGCCGGAGGGGCTTATGAAGTTTTTCGTTTGTATAGTTCTGAGAAAGACTTTTTTGATTTCTGTAATTCGAATGGCATTGCCATAGGGGCAAAAATGTGGATTGAGAAACAATACCCGTCGGGAAAAATGACGGAATTGAAAATTGAACAAAGTAAACTTCTTCTTCATGAAGAGTTTGCAAATAAAATTTATGTAAAACAATTAAACTAAATAGTTATGATTCGTGATATACTGGAAATAATATTGTCTTGTGCCGAAAATGCTTTTTTGCAAGTAGGCGTTTTTGTTGGAGCGGTATTGCTGATATTTGGTTATATTAACTACAGGCGCCAGGGAGGGTTAGTAAAATCCCTTGAAAATTCGAAAAAGTGGCAACCTGTATTTGGTTCTTTACTGGGGCTTTCTCCCGGATGTGGAGGAGCCATTTTTGTAATGCCTCTTTATTTGAAAGGGAGTGTTACTTTTGGTACGGTTATCGCTACGCTTATTGCAACAATGGGCGACTCTGCTTTTGTATTAATGTCTACACTGCCCAAAGAATACCTGCTGGTATCGGCGGTAAGCATTGTAGTGGCAATTGCAAGTGGATATATTGTTGATAAACTGAGGATTGACAGCCGTTTTAATACGCGAAAACAGAAATTATTAGCAGAGCTGGATGAAACAAAAAAGAAACATGCTCAGTTAGAAAATGAATTGGTAACAAAGGGAATACACCAGGAGTGTATGTGCCATATCGGACATAAAGAGGGGGATGAAATTGATATCCTTTTGCACCATAGTTCAGCAACAAAGGGCGAAGAGAATGTCTCTTCTTTTGCCCATATTTTTACGCATAAAATAGCATACAAAATATTTTGGGTACTTACAGGGATTGGTCTGGCACTGGGATTACTTATGCTTTTTCAGGTTGATGTAAATGTAAGTTTGAAGATTCCACATCTTGGAACAATATTGGGTATTGGCGGCACTTTGTTCTCAATTGTTTATATGATTGTAAATAAGAAGGTGCTGAAAAGCGATAGTCACGGCGAAGAAGAAAGTAAGGTATTCTCATTGAAAGAAACATTAATACATAATGCCGAAGATACCGCTTTTGTGAATACATGGGTTTTTGCTGCTTATGTAATTTACGAAATTGCCGTTTATGCGCTTGGTGGCGAAGACGTGGTAAGAGACTGGATGACTGCTTCCGGAATGGCATCGGTGTTTGTTGGTGCGGCTATCGGGCTTATTCCCGGCTGCGGGCCTCAAATTATTTTTGTAACACTTTATACCAAAGGAATGTTGCCTTTTGCTGCTTTGTTGGCCAATGCCCTCTCTCAGGACGGAGATGCACTGTTTCCCCTGTTGGCTATCGATAAAAAATCGTCGCTGCTGGCAACTGTAATTACTACGATTCCTGCCTTGGTTATAGGGATTGTGGTTTACCTGATTTTTAATACCTGAAAAAAAATGTGCAAATGATTTTTATGCCGGTTTATTGCTGTTAATTTTATGCCCTGATAAAAAAGAATAAAAGTGTACAGCCTTTTTAAAAAAGAAATAAAAGCATTCCTGGGGTCGCTTATCGGCTATGTAGCGGTATTCGTATTTTTACTGATAACCAGTTTGTTTTTATGGATTTTTCCGGGAAGTTACAACATCCCCGATAGTGGGTATGCCACGTTAAACCCATTTTTTTCACTGGCTCCGTGGCTCTATCTGTTTCTTGTTCCGGCTATAACCATGCGAATGTTTGCCGACGAAAAACGTAGCGGAACAATGGAAATATTGTTGACACGTCCGCTTTCTGATGGAAGATTGGTGGTGGCAAAATTCCTGGCCGGAATGGTATTGGTTTTGTTCTCGTTATTGCCTACTCTGTTATATTTCCTGTCGGTATATCTTTGGGGGAATCCGGTTGGAAGTATTGATGTTGGCGCAACCTGGGGATCCTATTTCGGGCTTTTCTTTTTGGCAACCATTTATGTGGCAATTGGTCTTTTTGCCTCTTCTTTTACCGACAACCAGATTGTTAGTTTTATTTTGGCTATGCTACTTTCCTTTATTTTTTATCTTGGTTTCGAGTTTGTGGCATCGTCAGGTATTTCGTACCTGTTTGCCCAAATCTTAAGGTGGTTCAGTATTAACGAACATTTTCTTTCTGCATCACGCGGGGTTATTGATTTGGGAGATATGGTTTATTTCCTGGGGATGACTTTTCTTTTTTTATACCTCACCTCGCTTGTTATCAGGCAGGGAAAAATGAAAAAGAAAAGAACATGGACAAGGTTTGTTTTAATTGTTTCCGGAGTGTGTGTGTTGTTTTTTGTGGCTACAAATTTCTTGTTTCGGATTGACCTGACTACCGATAAGCGTTATTCGCTTTCGCCGGTTAGTAAAGAAATTGCTTCCGAAATAGAAAAACCGGTTTATATCAATTTCTATTTAGACGGAGAATTAGAGCCTGGGTTGAAAAAATTACAACGCGAAGTTTTTGAAAAAATAGCTGTTTTGAATGCTTATGCCGGTAAGCCTGTACGATTAAGAGCTTTTGACCTCTATCGATTAAGCCCGAAAGCACGGGAACGAAAAATAGAAGAACTCTGCCGAAAAGGTGTGCGGCCAACCAGTTTCAGGCATAAAACCGAACAGGGAGTAACAACAAAACTTATTTTCCCGGGGGCGCTGGTACATATGGGCGAAAAAGAAGTTCCCGTAAATTTTTTGAAATATAGCCAAGACTTTTCTCACGAGTATAATTTTCAGCATTCGGTAGAGGAAGTGGAATTTGAGCTGGTAAATGCTTTACAGAAATTGGAGCGTGAAAAAAAATCGACGGTAGCTTTTCTCGAAGGACAGGGAGAATTCGACAAGTACCAGGTGCTGGATTTTGCCAATGCTCTTGCCGAAGATTTTAATGTTACCCGGGTAAATGCAACAACGCTTGGAAAATATGCCGATAATTTCGATATCCTAGTGGTTGCCGGCCCGGTTCGTCCTTTTAAAGAAGCCGATAAATTTATTCTGGATCAGTATATAATGAACGGTGGAAAAGTACTGTGGCTGATTGACCCCGTTCGTGTTGATGTTGACAGTCTGGCCAGAGGATTTCGTACTTTTGCATTTCCGCGCGATGTAAATTTGGATGATCAGCTTTTTAAATATGGTGCGCGTCTGAACTACGAGTTGCTACAGGATGTGGATTGTGCCCGGCTTGCTGTGAATACGGCACCGAAGGGGGAACAGCCAAAATATACATTGCATCCGTGGTATTATTATCCGCTTCTGACGCCCGGCGACACTCATCCCATAAGCCGTAACCTGAACCGGGTTTTTGCCCAATATACCTCTTCTGTAGATACCGTTTCCGGAAATAAAAATGTACACAAGTCAATAATCCTGACGACCTCTCCGTATGCGCGGAGGGTGAAGTCGCCTTCGTCGGTTAGTCTGCAAAATATTGATAATCCGCCTGCCCGTGAATTATTTAAAACTCCATTTATTCCGGTTGGGGTGATAATGGAAGGGAAATTCCCCTCGCTTTATAAAAACCGGGTGGTGGAGCAGTGGGGATTTTCGTCGGCAGCAGTTTTAACCGAAAGCAAACCCACCAAAATGGTTGTTTTAGCAGATGCAGGAATGATTGCCAATAAAGTGAATTACAATGAAAAGTCGCCACAGATACAGGAAACGGGCTACGACAGGGTGGCTAATCGTACATGGGGGAACAAAGCATTTTTAATGAATGCAGTGTTTTATTTGAACGACGACCGTGGAATTATGCATCTGCGTAACCGGACGATGCAACTGCGTTTGCTTGACAAAGTAAAACTGCGCGAACAAAAAACATTCTGGCAATGGCTGAACGTGATTCTTCCGTTGGTTCTGCTGGTAATTACAGGTATTATTTACAACATAGTTCGTAAATACAGGTATGCTCGTTTGTGATTAGGAGAAATGGAGCCAGTGCATAAAAGCTATAAAATCGAAAAATAACCACTGCCTTTTTCTCCTCCTTTCCGAGGAGAGTATCCTGATGGACAACTCCATAGGCGTTTCGTTTGGACATCTGGCAAAAGACATGCGGGGTTTAGAGGTATAATAAATAGAAAACCAACCCGAATTATGGAGAGAGGACTGATTTCTTGCGTGTTGATTTGAAAATGGCTCATTATGAAAGGATTAGTTGGTTGTGAATAGGTCTTGGTATACATCGTAAACTCGTTGTTGTCATTATCATGAACAGAATGGTGGTGTTATGTTTTCCCAAAATAAGAAACATATTGTAAAAAGTTTGTATATTCGTATGCTTATAAAATCACGAAATAAGAAATAGAAAAAATAAGAAAATGAAATTTGTTGTTTCAAGTACCGAATTATTGAGTCATCTTTCTGCTATTAGTAAGGTTATTAGCAGTAAAAGTACGATGCCAATTCTGGATAATTTCCTTTTTCAGCTTAATGAATCAGGATTGACGATTACGGCTTCTGATCTGGAATCGACCTTAATAACCCGTCTTGATTTGGATAATGTTGAAGGAGAAGGATCTGTTGCTGTTCCGGCGAAGTTATTAACCGATACTTTAAAGGAATTTCCGGAACAACCATTAACATTTCAGGTGGATGCCGAGTCATTTCAGATAGAGATATTTTCTGATAACGGGAAATTTAGCATTGTAGGTCAGGATGCTGAAGATTTTCCTGAAAAACCAGAGCTCGAAGAAGAGGCTGCTTCGTCGATTGATGTAAGCCATGTGGTTCTGCTAAAAGGAATTGAGAAAACATTGTTTGCTACGGCCGACGATGAATTGCGCCCGGTGATGAATGGTATATTTGTTGAACTTTCTCCGGATTACATGAGTTTTGTTGCTTCTGATGCACATAAACTGGTGCGTTATCGCAGGGTTGATGCCAAAGCCGATTTTGAATCGTCGTTTATTCTGCCTAAAAAACCGGCCGCTTTACTGAAAAACTTGTTGCCCAAGGAAGAATTTGACGTAAAGGTTGAGTTCGATTCAAAAAATGCATTTTTTACACTTAGCAATTATAAGCTGATTTGTCGTTTGGTGGAAGGAAACTACCCGAGTTACAATTCGGTAATTCCTACCCAGAATCCAAATAAAATGATTATCGACCGTTTGAATCTGTACAATACAGTGAAAAGGGTTTCGGTATTTTCCAGCCAGGCCAGTAACCTGATTAAATTAAATATTCATGAAAATCAGTTGGTGGTTTCGGCTCAGGATATCGATTTTTCAATATCAGCAGTAGAACGCTTGAATTGCGACTACGAAGGAGATGAAATAGAAATCGGTTTCAAATCCACTTTCCTACTCGAAATTTTAACCAATATTCCTACTTCTAATGTCGAAGTAAAATTAAGCGATTCGAGCAGAGCCGGACTCTTGCTGCCGGCCGAAAGCAATGAAGAAGAGGAAGATATGCTGATGTTATTAATGCCAATGATGATTAATTCATAATACTACAGAAGGCTCATTGTGATGAGCCTTTTTTATTTATAAAAGTACATGCAATTACAATTAAGGAATCCGATTGTTTTTCTTGATTTGGAAACAACCGGGATAAATGTAGTGAGCGACAGGATTGTAGAGATTGCCCTGTTGAAAATTAATGTGGACGGGAGTGAAGAGGAAAAACTGATGAGGATAAACCCTGAGAGGCCAATTCCTGCTGAATCTTCAGCAATTCATGGCATTTTTGATGACGACGTGAAAGATGCTCCTGCTTTTAAAGAAGTTGCCAAAACTTTTGCCCGTTTTCTTGAAGGCTGCGACCTGGCCGGATTTAATTCAAACCGTTTTGATATTCCTTTGCTGGCCGAAGAATTTTTACGTGCCGACGTTGATATTGACCTGAAAAAACGGAAATTTATTGATGTTCAGGCTATCTTTCATAAAATGGAAAAACGAACTCTGGTTGCTGCTTATAAATTTTATTGTAAAGAAGAGTTGAAAGATGCCCATAGCGCGATGGCCGATACAAAAGCAACCTACGAAGTGCTGAAAGCTCAGTTAGATACTTATCAGGATGTTGACTATGAAGATAATAAAGGCGCGAAGTCGAAGCCGATTGTGAATGATGTGGATAAGTTGAGCGAATTTTCGTCGTACGATCGAAACCTCGATTTTGTAGGGCGAATTGTTTTCAACGACGATGGAGTACCTGTTTTTAATTTTGGAAAGAACAAAGGGGTGCCGGTGAAAAAAGTGTTGGAAGAACAACCCGGATACTTTGGCTGGATATTAAACAGTGAATTTCCTTTGTACACAAAAAAAGTACTGACCCGACTTAAGCTGGAAATGATGGGAAAATAGCACCGGTTAGAATTAGGAAAAAATATTTTTTCTTCTAACTTCGCTTTTCCAACTTCAAATTTAATATTATGAAGATAATTTGTGTCGGAAAAAATTACGAAGTGCCTGCCGGAGAGGCCGGAACTGAAGTGCAGAATGAGCCCGTTGTATTTACAAAACCCGATTCGGCCTTGCTGAGGAATAACGATCCGTTTTATATTCCGGAATGGACCAGCGAAGTATTTTATGAAATAGAGTTGGTTATAAGAATAAACCGGATTGGAAAAAATATTGAAGAGAAATTTGCACATCGTTATTACGATGAAATTGGCTTGGGAATTGATTTTACGGCAAACGACGTGTTGCAGCAGTTAAAAGAAAAAGGCCTCCCGTGGGAAAAGGCCAAAGCATTCGACCAGTCGGCTGTATTGAGCAGTACTTTTTTGCCCAAAAGCATATTCCCTGATGTGGATTCGATTTTTTACAAGCTTGATATTAACGGAGATACTGCACAGGAAGGTGATTCGGGATTAATGGCTTTCAGCTTCGAAGAATTGATTGCCTATATCTCTAAATATATGACTCTGAAAATAGGAGACCTTATATTTACCGGAACACCGGCAGGGACAGGGCTTGTGAATATTGGCGACCATATTGAGGGATATCTCGAAAATAAAAAGCTGCTTGATTTTATGGTGAAATGATGAGGTAGAAGAAAGTTGCAGTTGCCAGGGAAAAGAGTCGCCGTTAAAGAAATAGCTCGCATAGACGCGAGGAAAATAGAAGGAATCTGTTGTTTGTTGTATTTCAAATTAATGTAATTCTACGAACTCGTAGATGAACAAAAAAACAGTCTCTGGGAGGAACTAAGCACATAGGTCACTAAGCGCTTGGAACAACGAACACTTCATTCGCATAGTCTTTGTGTTGAAAATCCAATGTTAAATATCGAATATCCAATGTCTAATAACAATTATCATTTCCAGGTAGAGCTTGAGGTTCGAGATTACGAATGTGATTTGCAGGGAATTGTAAACAATGCAGTTTATCAGAACTACCTTGAATATTGCCGACATAAATTCTTGAATGCTGTAGGGCTCGATTTTGCCAAACTTCATAATACAGGGATTGATGCCGTTGTTATTCGTGCCGAACTTGATTATAAATTTCCGCTTCGTCCCGGCGATGCATTTTTAGTACGAGTAAAAGTCGCCAAACAGGGACGGCTTCGTGTTGTCTTTTTGCAGCAGGTAATCCGTAAATCGGATCAGAAATTGATGGTGGATGCCAAAATTATTACCGTACTTACCCGAAACGGACGACCTGTATCGCCAGAACCGTTGGTACGGAATTTTGAGGAGGCCGGAATTTTTCCGGAAGAAATTTAATCCAATTTAATTCCCGGGAATGTTTTTCAACGTGGCGACAATTTAAGTTCATTCAGTACCGGAAGGGGCTTATTATGTTGAACACAAGAGAATTGTACTTTTGTTCATCCGGTCGTTTCTGTTTCAAAAGAACAAGATGCGTTTTTTTCTCCTCATTATATTAGCATTTCGTAAAAAAAAGAATCAATTTGTCAGTAAAAAGGAATAAATCGACCACGAATTTCTATCTTGCGAAAAAATTTCAATAATCTTTAATAAATATTCAGAATGAATCCACAGGCTGTTGAGTTAAATGATGTTATTCAAAAGAATAATGCAACTGTTTTTGATTTGCTTTCGGAAAAAGGCAAAAATATTTTTTTCCCTAAAAAGGGGATTTTGGCACAATCAGCTGAGGCCAGGGGAACAAAAATTAATGCGACAATTGGTGCTGCTATTGAAGACGACGGGACACCAATGCGTCTGGAAACAATTGCATCAAAGATTGATATGGAGCCGTCGCGGATATTTCCTTATGCTCCGAGTTTCGGCCGTCCCGACATCCGGGCAAAGTGGAAAAGTATGATTTATGAAAAGAATCCATCGTTGGAAGGAGTAGAATTGAGTATGCCGGTTGTTACCAATGCACTTACTCATGGTGTTAGTATGGCCGGATATATGTTTCTTGATCCGGGAGACGAGGTGATTGTTCCTGATTTGTTTTGGGGAAATTATAACTTGGCTCTGATAAATGCATATGGTGCTTCGCTTAATAAATTCAACCTGTTTAAGGACGGAAAGTTTGATTTGGAGGCTTTCGCTGAAAAATTGAATGAAAAGGAACCCGGAAAGAAAGTCCTGCTTCTCAATTTTCCGAACAACCCTACTGGCTATACTCCCGGAGAAGAAGAACATGCGGAGATTGTTGCAATTATAAAAGAAGCGGCAGAAAAAGGAAATAAGATGGTTGTAATTACCGATGACGCTTATTTTGGATTGGTATTTGAAAACGGAATTGCACGGGAAAGTATTTTTGCTTCCCTGGCTCAGTTACATGAAAACGTATTGGCTGTTAAAGTCGACGGGGCAACCAAAGAGGATTATGTTTGGGGCTTCCGTGTAGGTTTTCTTACTTATGGTATAAAAGGAGGAAATGCAGCGCTGTACGGGGCTTTGGAAAATAAAACGGCCGGGGCTGTCCGTGGAAATATCTCGAATGCTGCCAATATTTCACAGTCGTTGTTGTTAGAGGCGTTTGAGAGCGAGGAATATGCCATGCAGAAAGAGGCCAAATACAAAATTATGAAAAAACGTTACGATGCAGTAAAAGAGGCATTGCAGGAAGATAAATACAAGGCATATTTTAGGCCCCTGCCTTTTAACTCGGGCTATTTTATGTGTGTAAAACTTGCAGAAGGACTTAATGCGGAAGAAATACGTAAGCTATTAATTGAGAAATACAGCATCGGCACAATTAGTATTGGGAATGTTTTGCGCATAGCATTTTCTGCTGTTGCTGCTAAAGATATAAAAACAGTATTTGAAGGAATATACAGCGCCTGCGAAAGTTTCTCGTAGGCATTTGTCGAAACATTACGAATCAATTTTATAGTTAAGTGGTGTGAAAAGAGGGTGTCCCAAAAGAAAATTACATTACAATGATACTTTCAATTTGAAACTGTTTCGTTTTTACCCCTCTAAACCTCCCCTAAAGAGGGAGGCTTAAAGTCCCCTACAGGGGATTTAGGGGTAATAAACCAAGAGGTTACTTATAAATTGTAAGTTCATATTGTTTGAAAAATACTTTTGAGACACCCTCTTTTTTTATGGAGAACGTTGCAGTTCCGTAATTCTATGTGAAATAGAAAGGTATGTCTCCTAAAGTATGGTAGTTTCGAAGAAAGTATAGTTTATGCATGAAGAAAAGAACAAAAGATTGATTTGAGCCTTCTGACAAGCGGGATTTATTTCGTAAAGATTGGCAATACAACCCAAAAGATAATAAAAAATAAGGCGGGCTTATAAGCTTTTTACGTCATTGAAGCGAATGATGTTGTGCATAATGGCATAAACCGTCAATCCCGGTATGGTTTTTATGTTGAGTTTGTCGGTGATATTTTTACGATGCGTAATAACTGTGTTGATGCTAATCGACAGATTATCTGCTATTTCTTTGTTTGAATATCCCTGTGCAATTGCCTTTAAAATCTCCGTTTCCCGGTCGCTTAGTAGGCTTGTTTCGTCTTCTTTTTTACTGTTCAGCTCAAAAAAGAAAAACTGGAATGTTTCAATCATTTCTTTCGACGAATGTATATCTATCGAGCAAAAATCGCAATTTATGCATGATGTGTACCTTAACGAATTATTATTTATAAGCATTAGCTTACATTTGGGACAAATGACTCTCAATTCCATTAACAAATTTTCACGGTCATGCTCAATAATATCTTCGCTAAGTATCAGGAAATCGATGTCGGGGATGGTGTTCATGCAGTTTTGTGTGGCATTAAAACTGTCGGTTTCGTAAAGTTTTGGGTCAACGCCAATAACATTTATTATAGTTTTAATCCCTAAACGATACAATAATTGTTTCGACGCAATAATAACTTTTATTTTATTTTCTTCATCTATTATCATATCGTTCCAGTATCTTTTTTTCCAAACTTTTGATTTGGGTTATTAAAACTTTTTCTTCAATTTTAAAATGATTGTCCAGGTCATTTTCGAGATGAAAAAGGGCAATCAATAATCTTTGGCAGGAGGCCTTACATAATACAGGCGGCAAATACCGGATGATTAGATTTTTTAAATCGCTGAGTTTGAATTTTAAATTACTGTGCTCCGGGTATTCCTCCAGGGGGTTTGATTTTATTTTGTGAATTAATTCCTGTTCATAAATGTTTTTCGACAGGGCATCTTTTAACCTGCCTGCGTAGGCAAAAATTGCCGGTTCCTCGTAGCTTAAATGCTTTTCCAGTTCATTTTTGTATTTATAAAAGAAATCTTTTAAGAGCGTAATGTTATTGCGATTTTTCCCCGAAACCTTTCGTTCCATTTCTTCAATGATTTTTTCAATTTCGGGTATTTTTCTGTTTCGGTAATAAGCATGGGTTTTTAACATGTATTGAATGGTCAGGTCGCAATCAAAGTCCTGGTTTTGCTTTTCGGATATGTAATTGGGGTTGTGATACAGATTAATTATTTCCAGAAAGAAACATCGGTTTATTCCCTGCTCTTCACAGACATCTGCAATTGTTTTATCCTGGAAACCATAGTCGATACCAAATCTTCCGATAATAGGTATCAACCGGAAATCCATATGAATTACATCAGCCATTTTGGTTTTTTCGGTAAATGGTAAATAATTATTCATCGTATTAAAGTTGTTTATTTTTTCGGTTGTTGTATGCCTTTCAAACCAATATTTTTTCCGGGATTTTTATTGATGATGTTTATGTAACACTTTTTGAAAATAAAAATGCATAGTGTTATTCATAAGGACAAAGATAAGTATATCTGCGGTTCAGACTAAAAAAAAATAAAATAATCACCATGAATTTTTGCTGTCGTTTTTCATCCCTATTTTTTAGTAGTAACATGTTGGTATTGCATGTCCGAAAAAACGGCTGAGTATAGCATGAAAAAACGCTATGAGAGCGAAACCGGTAATGATTGCTTATACTGGGCGGGATGCAAGCCCTGCTTTAAAACCCTCATAAATAGGGATTGTCTGAGTCTGTCCGCATGTGTAATTTTGCTTTTGTTTTTTTGAAAGGGAAAAACTGCGAGTAAAAAATAATTATTCCCAAATGAAGAAACAAGATAATAGTAAATTAATACAGAAAGTTTTTATAAAATGAAGAAAATTTTACTTATCCTTTTTTCCGTTACATTATTTAGTCTTTCAATGGTTTCGTGCAGCGACGATGACGATTTTAGCAATGTAGAAGTAACAAACAGCGAACTTCGAAACATTCTGAAAGATAATGGCTATACCTTTACCGAGCAGGGGCAATTGGTGCAAAACGATAAGGTGCTAAATACTACCTCGCTCAATCTTTCGGGAACTAAAATTTCCGACCTTAGCGATCTTGACGTGCTGCCCAACCTTACCGAAGTTGACCTCTCTGATAACGGCTACGGACCTACATTCGATTTCTCGGTATTGCCATCTACTCTAACAGGTGTTATTCTTGAAGGTAATGATATTTATGAATTTACCGGACTGGTAAACGTTGTAACTGCCGAAAATGGAGATGAAACAGTAACCGAACTACAGACGCTTACCAAACTTTATTTGCCGGAAAGTGCAAAATACGATTGCCGTCAGATAGTATACTTCTACGAAAAAAACGAGAGCGAGATCGAAGCCGGAACGGTAGATATGAAAATAGAAAATTCAGGAGGAAGCCTTCAAGCTTATACTACTTTACGTGAAGTTCCCGACGACAATGCCCGTTCGCAATTGCAAGCAGCGTTTCCCTCTGTTTTTGATGGCGACAATATTGATATAAGCAAAAGGATAACATCAGCAACAGAATCCGTTAAAATGATTTATGTGCAGTCCGAAGATGTAGACGGGTTCCAGTATATACTACATAACCGGGGATACTCCGGAACTTACTGTGCATTGGTTTCATCGGCTGATGAAGCAGATGAAATATCCTATCTGAAAATTGATTCTACAATTTGTAAACTTGCCCTTAAAAATATTGATACTCCTAATGGGATTGATTTTTCCAATGCTAAATCCATTGCCTTTGTGACCATGAATGGTAATCCAAGTATAACTACTATTGATTTTAGCTATTCGGAACTGATGGGGCAAAGAGACAATTTAGCAACAGAATTTTCAGTATTGGATAATGGTAGCTATATCGACATAGAAGAATGCCCAAAGTTAACCACTATTAAATTTCCTGAGAAAACAAACAAACTGGGATATTTAACACTGATTAATTTGCCTCTTTTAAATTCTTTGGATTTGAGTAACCTAGAAACAATGTTGTCGTTGTCGATCCTAAAACTTCCAAATTGCGAAATTTCTTTATTGACACCCGATTACTTTGTTGCAGGATATGAAAAGAACAACGAAGATGGTCGTATGCTGTTTGTTATTGACGAAGATATTTATAACAAAACAGGGACAAAAAACTTTCTTGACAATTATCATGAAAATTTGAAACGGATACCTAAATATTACAATGGGGTAAATATTAGTTATGACTGGACTGCTGATTACAGCGATGAATAAAGCAGTACTGTATTAAATTCAGAAATAGAATATCATTTCTAATAACAATTAAAACCAAAATTTAAATGAAACGCATATCACTTATCCTTTTTTCCGTTGTATTGCTTAGCTTTTCGATGGTTTCGTGCAGCGACGATGACGACTTTAGCAACATCGAAGTAACAAACAGCGAATTTCTAAGCTTTCTGAAAGACAAAGGCTACACCTTTACCGACGATGGACAGTTGGTGCAGGACGACATGGTGATGAATACCACTTCGCTTGACCTTTCGGGCACGGAAATATCAGACCTTAGCGGTTTCGACGTATTGCCCAACCTTACAGAACTAAACCTGTCGGACAACGGTTACGGACCTACATTCGATTTTTCGGTATTGCCTTCAACCTTAACTGGAGTCGACCTTACCGGAAACGAAATATACGAATATTTCGGTCTGGTGGATGTGGAAACACAGGAAAACGGCGACGAAACCGTAACCGATCTCCAATCGCTTACCAAACTTTATTTGCCGGAAAGTGCAAAATACGACTGTAGCCAATTGGTATATTTCTATGAACAAAACAAAAAAGAAATAGAAGCAGGAACGGTAGATATGGAGATCGCCGATACTACCGGTACGCTATCTACATATACCACTTTGCGCGAGGTGCCCGATGAAACGGTGTTGGCTTACCTGAAAGAACAATTTTCGGAGCTTTTTACCGACGACGATAAAATCGATATCAGCAAACGGTTACTTGACAATGCAACTAAATCAATAAGCGTGTCCGGTTTTTCCAATGCCGAGGGAATTTCCTATGTAGCAATGAACCGTAGCTATGAAGGAGGCTATTTAGGAGTAGCTGCATCTGCGGAAACCTCCATGCCTTATTTAAAAATAAAATCATCAATATATACTCTTTCACTGAAAAACATTAATACAACTGTTTTAGACCTTTCCTTAGCATCCAGTCTGCTTTATTGTACAATGGGATATAACAATACCATTGAATCATTGGACTTCTCAAATTGCCCAAATATGGGACAAAGAGGATTGGAAGAAGAAACAACCTCATCCTATCCCAGTGCAATTATCGTTTGTGGTTGTCCGCTTCTTAAAACACTTTCACCTCCCGAAAAGGCAGAACACATGGCATATTTTATAGTATGTAACCTCCCCAAATTAGAAAAATTGGACCTTTCTAATATCAAATGCCTTTATAAATTAGGTGTCGGTTATCTTACAGCATCATGCGACGTTACTTATCCTACTTTGGAACATTATTATGATACTACCGACGCAAACGGAACCGACGATGAAAATGGATTTACCTATTTTGGAATTACCGAAGATATGATTGATGTTAATGGAACGGTAAGTTTTATAAATACATATCGTAGCCATTTGGTAGGCATGACATTAAAAAAATATGGAGGAGACAGGTATCGTTGGAACAACTATTATTAAACACATCTTGTTCCCGCGACACTGGAGTATTTTGACCTGTCAGTGTTTATTAAATCTGACAGCGTCTCTCAAATGATATATAGAATTATTAAAAGAAATTAAATTATGAATGCAAGAAAAATTTTAAAAAAATCCGCATTTTTTCTCTTTATATTATTAGGAGGAATATATTTTTCGTGTACCGACGATGAAGACATTGAGAGTTCTGATGTAAATTCAGAATACCTGAAAGCAGCAAAAACAATTTTGAAAGACAGCATTGTGCTGAATGCTACGGCAATGATGGGGACCGTCAATAAAACTTGTTTGGATGAAGGGTGCCCTCTTAAGTATTTTTTCGAGTGGCGAGAAAACGATTCTTTAAACATTCAGCTTCGGGAATTTTCGGTAGGAAAAATGCCTGTTACCATATGGTTTTCGGTAAATGTAAAGTTTATGAACCTGAATTCATGGGAGCAAGACGAATATACCGACAAAGGATGGATTAAATTTAAAGGTTCGGGGGGGATTACAAACTATACCGGAGATGCCGAAGACTATGAAGATGGCAGTGGCGGATCGGGTAGTGTTAAGGGGTATTTCAATGGCATTACCAACGAAATTGAGTTTGTTACAAGTTTTAATGTAATGAACATGTCTGCCGATGTTTTTCAACAGGGAATAGACCTTACCCGTATGGCTACCTACGATGCTGATTTTGCCCAATACGAGTTGGATCTTATTCAGTGTAAAATAGATAAAGGGTATTAGACACGTGTAAGATTTCGGGCACTCAACATTCAATTCACGGCGTGACTTTGAGGTACACTGTGAATAAACAACCGAACTTTTATGCTTAACCTGAGACACTATATTGTTTCTAATCCTGACAGGTTTTCAAAATCTGTCAGGATTAAAAGTTTAATTTCTAAAAGTCTAGCAATCTTATTAATAAATGATAAAACAAAGAACAATAATGCTATGCCTTCTGGTGCTTCTAATGGCTACTGCTTCGGCACAAAAGGTACAATTGAAAATATTGGAGAAAGGCACAAACGAACCTTTGGTGGGAGTTACCGTGGGGTATGCCACCGGTAAATCAATGAGAAATATTGAATATACAATAACCGATGCCAATGGAAAGGCCGCTTTTGTGCTCCCGGACAAAGGAGCTTATTACCGTATTAGTATGGTAGGCTATGTTACGCTTACCGGTAAAATTGCAGCAGGAACAACTAAGCTAACCCTGCGGATGAAAGAAGATATGGTAGGTATCGACGAGGTTGTTGTTTCCGGTTCAACAACGCCACGATCTGTAAAAATGAACCCGGTAACTACCCAGGTGATTAGCGGAAAGGCACTGAGCGAATCGGGATATGGAGACCTGCAGCAGGCTTTGCAGCAGGAAACGGCCGGGTTAAATATCCAGAAAGTTAATTTTGGCAGCGAAATGAACATGCAGGGACTCGATGCCCGCCATGTGTTGTTTCTGATGGATGGCGAACGCATGACCGGCGATATGGCAGGAAACCTTGATTACGAACGTTTTAACCTGCATGCTATCGACCATGTTGAAATTATAAAAGGGGGGAGCAGTGCCCTTTACGGGGCACAGGCATCAGGGGCAGTAGTTAACTTGGTTACCAAGAAAACCAACCAGCCGCTTTCGATTAAAGCTGGTGCCCGTTACGGGGCAATGAACGAACGGAATTACAGGAATCCGAAAAAAAAGGATTTTTTGTACATGTACGAAAAAAATATCGACCGCCCGAATATGTCGGTATGGCTGTCGGCAGGCCTTAAAAAAGGTGCTTTTACTTCGCAGTCTGATGTGTGTTACAGCCAAACCGATGCTTTTTACCTTTACCAGAAAGAAAACGATAAAAAAACATATACCGCCGAAGCCAATTCTTTCCTCGACAAAGATACCACTATTGTAAGCAAGCTTGCACGCTCGCCAATGGGTATAGAGGGAACTGAGCATATTACTGCTTCGCAAAAAGTGTATTTCGAACCTTCTGATAATTTTAAAATGCAGGTTAACGGCAATTACTTTTTTATGAATACCTACGACACCCGGCAGGATTTGGTATTTACCCAGTCTGAAGACTTTAACGGAACGGCAAAAGCTGCTTACAAAGTTAAAGATTGGTTTAAGATTGCTGTTACCCTGCATGCCGATTATTATAACCGTTATAAACGCCATGAACGGCGCGATTTCCGGAAAACAGTATATAAATCGCGTATCAACCAGCAGAAATTAATTGTTACCAGTCAGTACTTTAAAAATCACGACCTGATATTGGGGGTTGAACGCTATGGGGATGAGCTAACCAGCGACCGCTTTGTGAACCGGAAAATGACTTCGCGCGAATTAAAAGAAGTCGAGTATTTTGCTCAGGACGAATGGTCGATTTCCGATAAATGGATGCTGTCGGCAGGCATACGTACCGATTTTTCAAAACAGTTTGGTTTTATGTGGATGCCTAAAATATCGGCAAAATATTCGCCAAATAAAAACTGGAGCTTTCGTACCAGTTTAACAAAAGGTTATCGTTCGCCTACCATAAAGGAATTGTTTTTTAATTGGGATCATCTTGGCATGTTTATGATTGTTGGCAACGAAGATTTGGAGCCGGAGAAAAATAATTATGTTTCAGTTGGTGCCGAGTATTCTACCGACCGTTTTTTTATAAATGCAACGGTGTACGACAATTATTTTACCGATAAAATAGAAGGAGTATGGAAAATTTACGATATGCAGTATAATTTTGAATATACCAACCTGGGACATCAGAATTTAGCTGGTGGCGAAGTAATTGCGCGTTGGCAAATGTTCGATTTCCTGGCGCTAAATGCCACCTATTCGTATGTAAATATCAGCAAAGTCGACGGAAGGCAACTTAGCACCACTTCTCCACATGCTGCTACGGCAGGTATTCAGTATAATTATAAAAGACGGAAATATGCCCTGAGGACTGGTTTTACAGCTTCGTATATGGGGCGTAAACTCTATGATGTGCAGGATCGGTTAACCATTGCTTCAGAAGGGGCAAGCCGTAAGGCTTATTTTCGTTGCGACCTGCCGGCTTACGCATTGTGTAATATTACAGTAGCACAAACTTTTTGGGATAAGTTAAGGTTGACACTTGGCGTAAACAATGTGTTTAATTATAAACCTAAAACGCTTGGTTCCGGACTTACAGCTTTTAGCGTGCCCGCTACTGCCGGTGCCCGCGGATATGTGCAGTTAGAGTATAAAATCGACAAATTAATACCATGGAAAAAGAAATAAAAGCCTCTTTAAACCTTTGCGCCTTTGCGTCTTTGCGGTGGAGAAATAATAATAATTTTCTAAAACTAACAGCATTTGTGCTACTTCTATTGGCATTGGGAGCCTGTGTAAAATATGATGCCGATCCTTTTGACGGGGAAATTCTGCCACGGGTTTCGGGATACAGCACCGGCGTAACCAACGACTGGATTTATTTTAACCTGCGTACTGGCGATGTGTACAATAAAACCAAACCCAACGAGGACATTACTGAAGGAGAACAGTTGGATACTTTAATCTGGGATTTGGCTTTTTGCGGGCATCATATGCGTACCAATAGTGGGACTAGTGGCAGCGGAAAAGGTGGGGCACTTGATTTAGGTAATGGCAACTATGAGGCCTGGACTACCGTATCGCAGCTTCCCGACGATGCTGAATGGGTAGTGGATACCGACAGCGATGTGTATGTTACTTATTCGCAGGCCGATTGGTATCATTACCTTGTAGAAAATAATATGGATATGGACTTGTATCCCTGGTTCGACCCGAATAAAGGGCCACGGCAGAAAATAACCACTGCCAATAAATTATTGGAAGAGGCTATTGCTGTTTCCGGGCCACCAATGGCATACACGCCTTCGTATCATACTTACGTCGTTCGCACAGCCGATGGTGAACGCTATTTTAAGCTGCAAATTGTAAACTGGTACAATACTTACTTAGATATTGACGATACCGGAGGAGAAATGAGCTATTATGTTGATGAATTGGAGTAGTAGGGAAGCGGCGTTTTTTACAGTAGCGACGCTAAGTCGCAAAGGGTAAATGCAGTATCCATTCGATGTCCCTTTTAACAAAACATCTTTTAAACGGGATATTTAAGTTCTCATAGGTATGCATTGGTATAAAAAAAATATTTTGATTTTATTTTTCTTGTTGTTGCATTCAGTGTTGATTGCACAACAGCAAAGAATGGTAAGTGGAGATGTTCTGTTTATGCCGGTAAATACGAAAATAGCAAAAGTTTTGCCTTATGCTAGCGTTGTGGTGGTTAACCAAAACGATTCTTCTTTTGTAGCAGGAGGCACAAGTGATTCAAAAGGACATTTTAATATTCGATATCAGGATGAAAAGGAAGAGCAATACCTTGTGCGGGTATCTTATTTAGGATATGCTACTGCTTTTCGTCCTATTAAAAAGCGTTCTGTTGTTTTTAATACCGGAAATATAGTATTACAGAAAAAAGGAATCGAACTGGAAGAAGTAACGATTACTGCAAAAGAACCGGATATTAAAATGATTGGAGATACTACAATAATTAATGCTTTAGCTTATAGTGTCCCGGATGGGGCTTACTTGCAAGATCTTGTTAGACGTATTCCCGGATTGGAATATGACGAAAATAGTCATTTACTTACTTATAACGGATTACCTATTCATGAAATTAATATTAATGGAGAAGCATTCTTTGCCGGAAATACACGTATTCCTTTGGAAAATTTACCTGCCGATTTTATAAAGAGCTTAAAAGTTTACGATAAAAGTACCGATACTGAGCTTGCTACAGGCATGGATGATGGACTGGGACGTTATGTTCTTGATTTGCAGACTAAAGCGGAAATTAACGAAACTTATCTTGCTTCTGTTAAAGCCGGTTATGGGAATAATCGTAAAAAAGCAAGAGAGGCTCAATTCAATTATTTCAGAAAAGGAGGAGATAACTTTTCTGTTTTTGCTAGCTCCGGAAATAAAAATCAGAACAGCACTTATAAGAATAATATTACAAATTCAGTGGCTACGAATTTATCTCATAAGTTTGGTAAAAAGATTTCGTTAACGGGTAATGTTCAGTATAATAATGGTCGTACCGGCAATATTACTAATTCTTATCGTGAGCAGTACCTTACAAATACCAATCAGTATACATCATCGGCTCGCGAAGCAATTCAGAAAAATCGTATGCTGAGTTCTAACTGGCGAGTGTTGTGGAATGTTAATAAGCGTACTCATGTTAATTTTTCGATTCGTTCAGGACTTAATAAAAATAACAGCGACGGTAATTACGAAAGTGCAACATTTAGTGCCTCGCCGGGGCTTGATATTAAAGACCCGTTTAGCGATTTCGATACTGTTGTTGACAGTGTAAGAATAAATCATCGTATTAATATTTTTCAGAATAATTCGCGGGCTTTAAATTATGCTTGTAAGGCAAATATTATCCGAAAACTAAATAAAAAAGGTTCAAATATTAGTTTTTTGTTAGAGCAGGGCGGTCGATGGAGTAAGAAAAATAATTTGTCGGAAAATACAATTACCTATTTTCAACAGGAGAATGCAACAGGAAACGATTCTGTACTTTACAGCAATCAGATTAAACATGCACCAGTGCATGCCGATAACCTGAGTGTAGGAACAGCTTTTACGCATCCTTTGGGGAAAAGAGTGCGATTGCAACTTTCTTATAAGTATAATCTAAAAAAAGAAACTAACAATAGCGATACTTACGATTTATCTACCGGCGAACAGCTGTATGTCGATAGTCTTAAAAATCGTAGCTACAGTAGGTATAATATGCATAATATTGGTTTGCATTTTAATTATTCCAATAAAGTATGGAAAATAAATGCAGGAGCAACTGTTGCTCCCGGGCAGCGTAAAATTAATCGTAGGATAGGAGTGCTTTATGCCGATACAACAATGAGGGTGTGTGATTTGAATTCGTTGTTGCGAATTGTTTGGAAAAATAAAAAACGCTATCGTGTTACTTTTTCTTATGGGGGCAGTACACGCTTTCCTTCTCTTTCGCAAATTGTGCCACTTACCGACAATAGTAATCCGCTTTACATTACGCGCGGAAATCCCGGATTGAAAAATACTTATGCTCACAGTTTGCGCCTTGATATGCAGAATTTACGTAAAGGAATTTCTGCTTCAGCAAATTGGCGTGCCGAGCAAAACAGTATTACTCAAGTAACTATTTATAACGAAGAAACCGGAGGTAGTGAAACATATCCCGAAAATATTAACGGTAACTGGAGTGCAAGAGCTAACGGTCGTTGGAGAAAAAGGTTCAACAAATTTGAAATGATACTTGAGCTTACCGGAAACTATAAAAATAATGTCAGTATGCTTAGTGAAGATGAGGCTGAAGAGCCGCAACGCTGTGTAACTCGTAATATGAGTGTCGATTCGCGTTACCGTTTTTCATATAACCCGAAGTGGGGAAATATAAGTATTAAAGCAGGCAATATTATTTATCATTCGTTAAATACATTGCAGAATAGCAGCTCCTATACGCGAAAGTATAATTTAGGAATGAATACTTATGCCGAATTACCATGGGGGGTACAGTTGCGTACCGATATAGCATATTCTTTGCGTAGGGGAACTAACTTACAAAATAACGATAACAATGAAATAATGTGGAACCTCGGACTTTCAAGGCGTTTCATGGCCGGAAAAAAAGCAGAACTTGCCCTTTATTGGGCCGACATTCTAAGTCAGCGGAAAGCTTATGAACGTAATGCCGACAGTAACGGATTTTACGAAAACTATACTCGGCAAACAAAGGGATATGTAATGCTATCGCTTAAATATAATTTCCGACAGATAAAATAATACCTTCCTAACCGATTCCCGAAACCGTTTTTTATTTTAGTCTTAATTCAATTCATAATTGGTCTAACTGTGAGTTCCGAAACCATTCGCAGTATTAACCCCCAAAAAATTAAAGCAATGCTTGATTTTTTGTGAGAAATACTCTTCTGATTGCCTTCTTTTTAGAATTCAATATCCCTTTTTATGGGGATGTATTTTGTTTTTAATATACACTATCTTAACATGTTGTGAAATGTGTAACACCAATTATTCGTTCCTTCAAATTTGAAAATCATTATTTATTGGGATTGACGCCACTTGTTTTATTGCTTAATATTGTGATAGCTTTAATGCAAGGAAAGCATAGCAAAAACCAAACTTTTTCTGGATAATAATTTTATATATATATTTTTTAAACAATAATTTATGAATCGAATTTATTTTATATTTATTTTTTTTGTAATGGCAACCCTGCTGTTTGCATCGTGTAAGGACGATGATGATTTCCAAAATGTTACGGTTAGCAACAGCGAGCTGCTAAGTATTCTGAAAGAAAAAGGCTATACCTTTACTTCCGAGGGGCAGCTGGTACAGGACGATATGGTACAAAATACCACCTCGCTCGACCTTTCTGGAACAAAAATTTCCGACTTTAGCGGTTTCGATGTGCTGCCCAACCTTACCGAACTTAACCTTTCTGATAACGGTTATGGACTGTCGTTTGATTTCTCGGAACTGCCGTCGAATATAACCGGCGTTGACCTTACCGGCAACGAAATATACGAATATACCGGGCTGGTAAAAGTAACAGTGGACGATAATGATGAAGAAACCGTAACGGTATTGCGAGATATGACCAAGCTTGACCTGCCTGCAACTGCCAAGTACGATACACAGCAACTGCCGGTGTTTTACGCCCAAAAAGAAAGTGAAATAAGTGCCGGTACCGTTGAAATGAAAATGGGAGATGAAGATTATAACGTATTGCGAGATATTCCCGACGACGGCTTACGCGGCGTGCTAAAAGGGCTTTTCCCCTCGTTGTTTAGTGGAGACCAGGTTAATCTTGCCAACGAAATTCGAGATGCTTTAGAAGAAGCTCGTAGTGTTGGAATTCTTCCATATACTGTTGATACCGCCGGAATTAAAAGTTTTGAAGGTGTTCAGTATATTTTTGAACACAGAGCGTATAAAGGCAATACGATATATTTTGAAGCTCCCGATACAACAACTATCCCTTTTTTCAAAGTGTATAATGAAGAGTTAACTACAATTCATATCGTAAATATTAATACCCCTAATGGTATTGATTTTGGTGATGATGCTACTAGTTTATGTACTTTTTACATGGTAAATAATCCAGAGATAACTAGTTTGGATTTAAGTGCATCAGAGAAAATGGGACAACGAGATGCTGATCAAGAATATGCACTTTATGACTGTTCTTGGTTGCATATAGAATGTTGTTCAAAATTAGAGGAACTTAATTTATTACCGGCAGATGCCTCAATTATTTATCGAATAAATTTGTACAATCTTCCTAATTTGAAAAAACTAGAATTGAGCCAGTTGGATGCTCTTAAGCAGCTTCATTTGGGCGTGTTGGGGGAATGTTCTATTAGTTATATTTCGCCAACTAAATGGTTTGTTAAGGAAACTCAAGATGTCGATGATTATGATAATGCCTACTCGTATATGAGGTTTGGAATTACGGAAGATGTTTATAATAAAGCAGAAACTAAGGATTTCCTTTCAACATATCATTCTCATTTGAAAAAAACTGGTGTCTCTAGTTTTTATGGATCCATAACTTCTTTTAGTTGGCAACAATATTACGATCAATGGTCAAGACCAAGTAACTAACAAGATTATATGAAAGAATAAAGAGGACTCTTTTTTATTATCAAATTTAAAAATTAATAATATGAAAAAAATTATCTTTAGTTTAATGGTATTGCTTGCCGGTGTAAGCTTTGCCAATGCGCAGGTTACATTAGATGGAACTTATACAGGAACCGCAACTAATGTATATATGGGAAAATCTCTTGATGATAATTATGATGCTACAACAACTTTTTCTAGTAATACAATGACAGGTATAAGTATGAGTGTGAAAAACCATTCGATTTCATTAACAGATCAGCCTACCTTTACTGATAATGGGGATGGAACATATACTTGGAATGAATCCGCAGATGATGAGCTTGAAGGAACGGTTACTACTCCGTTAGGAATAACTTGCTCATTTACTATTACAGCTATTAGCGATGTCGAACTTGATAATGGAAAGCTGACATATTATTTTGAAGCCGAAGTACCTTTGCTTTTTAATATGGAGATTCATTTCACATTTACAGAAGATTAATCTACTCAAATTTAATAAAATAAGTTAATGTATTAATCTGCATTATTTATTGATTTAAATGCTCTTTTCCCGGTTTGCCAAAGCATATTGCAGTAATATAATTGCTATTGTTATTTTCGGTAACCCCGGGTATTATAAACAATAACACAATAAGAGTCCTCTTTTTCTTAAGATAAGAGGTCTTTTTCTTAAGATAAGAGGTCTTTTTCTTAAGATAAGAGGTCTTTTTCTTAAGATAAGAGGGTGTCTCAAAAGAAAATTACATAATGATACTTTCAATTTGAAACTGTTTCGTTTTTACCCCTCCAAACCTCCTCTAAAGTGGGAGTCTTAAAGTCCCCGACAGGGGACTTTAGGGGTAATAAACCAAGTGGTTCCTTATAAATTGTAAGTTCATATTGTTTGAAAAATACTTTTGAGACACCCTCTTTTTTTGCAACAGAAACTAATAAGGGAATATTGGGAGAATTGCATTTCAAGGTAAGCCCTGCAAAACATTGAGATTGTACGACCTTTTGTACTTCAGGAGTAGCAAAGTGATGCTGTTTTGCATATTTTTCCGATTTTAAAAGAGTTTCGTTTTTCCCTGATTTTCATAAGAATAATTTTTCTTATGATGTTAGTTTTTCTTGTTTATTATCTTTAAATGAGTTGTTTACGCCGGACTGTGTTTTCTTTATCCCTATTTTTAAGTAGTAATATGTTATGAGGCATTCGGCTGATTTGTTGCAGGAAGTATTTCTTGGTTTTTTTGCATATAACGTATTGATAGCGTTTGGTGCTTGTTTTTTCCTTGGTGCTAGTGTCAAGTCAGGCGTAATCTGTCAGCCTAAGCCTTGTTTTCTTTCGGTTTTTTTATTCGTAGCCAACAACCCGATACGGGTTGAACAACAATCCCTCCGGATGAAATCCGGGGGATAGAATGAATACGCAAACTTCTTCGGCGCATCCACGCAATCGACTTGAAAAGCTAACGCGTTATGCGCCGAAAAGACACAAAAACAAGAAAATACAGGACGGATTCTATTTTTGAAAAACAGGGGTTTAGGCCTCGGGGACGATAAAGCAATACCTGTTCTTATCAAATATTAACACATCGTTTTACCACGAAACTACCTTCCGGGGCACCTATTTTTCTTCCAATCATCGGGCACTTAATCATTAGCAGGAAAAATAGTCGCGGGTCGCTTTCGTCCATCAGTCCTTCGTAATTGCCCATACCTTTGGAGATGATAAGGTCGGCAGAGTCGTAAATTTTCTTAAAATCGGGGCTAACCCGGTGTAATAGCGTCGACGGAGTATCATCTCCATTCGAAATAAGCGTTGCAATTCCGGGAAGTCCTATTTCCGAGGCTTCTTTTAGCGTAGCATCGTTTAGTACCGGCTGGTCGCGGACGGCAAAATACACATTCGGATGGTTCAGGGTTTCCAAAAACAGCTTGTCGAGCACATTCTCTCCACAGTTATCGCCCAGGTAGAGGATGGTTTGGGCTTTAGCTATTTCGGTACGGAGCTTTGTCGAATCGTTAACTGCAAATTGACTGTGAAGTACTTTGTCAATCGTGCCCCATACATCAAAGTTATGGGTAGGGCCAAAGTCGATAATGTTTCCAGCAATGGCTAGGCGCAAAGCTGTATCAAACGGATCGCCCGATTCGGCAATCCTGTTTTTAAATTCGTCGTAATGCGCCATCAGCTCCCGGATACTTTCTTCCTTTTCTTTTTCAAACGGATCGGAGATACCAGAATGTTGCTTTAGTTTCTCCAGTAAGTTGCGGGTAACCTCGGGCGAGTAGCTTTTATCTAGGTCAATGTCCGCAATTTCACGGATGAATTCGGTAACAAGTACATTTCTTTTTTCTTCTGGAATATTAAAAAGCTCTAACCGTTTGGGAAGGGCTTTTATTTGGCAAATAAGGCATTCGTAATTCATGATGCAAATATAAACAGAAGTTGCAAAGAGAGGAAGAGGAAAGTGGCAGAGAGCCGAAGAAGAAACGGCGCAACTAATATTGTCAACAATTTGCCCGATAACCCGTAAGCATTACATCAAGTATTAAATTTGTGTAATTGGTATAATTTATGGTTAAACTTCATAGAGCTGCCTGCAGCTAAATCTGCGGTGAAAAGATTGAAAAGTGTTGTATTTTGTTAAAAACAGGAACAAAAAGAGGCATCGTAACGTACCTCAAAAAGAGGTGTTTGGTAGTTTATTGTCCGTCTTTTAATAGTTTGGGAATTAATGTTTTATTGCTTGTTTTTTGAAGGGGAGAGTTTCTTTTGTGGATTAAAACAAAATGTTAATTTGTTGAGAAATTCTGAATATAATGCATTTTTTGCATGGAAATTTAATAGTTAATCTATTAATTTGTTGCATTTGTTTTATAACGACAGCAGACAGCCGAATACCTGTAGAATTTAAAATATTAAACAAATGAAGATTGTAATTGCCGGAGCCGGTGAAGTGGGTACACATTTGGCCCGAATGTTATCGGGCGAAGATCACGATATTGTGCTTATGGACGACTCGTCGGAAAAATTATCAAGAATAAATAATGAAGTAGACCTGATGACGGTTACCGGATCGGCGCATTCTTTCTCTGACTTAAAACGTACCGAATTAGGCAAATCCGATTTGTTTATTGCCGTAACACCTTTCGAAGAACGAAATGTGTTAGCTTGTGCCATGGCTTCGTACCTTGGGGTAGGGCGCACTATTGCCCGGATTAATAACCAGGAATACCTGAAAGAACATTACCGGGCCAAGTTGAACAATATGGGAATTAACGAGCTGATTTACCCCGAAAGTCTGGCCGCAAAAGAAATTGTTGCTTCGGTCAGGCAAACGGTTACCCGGCAGTCGATCGAATTTTCGGGCGGAAAATTAATGCTGCTGGGGATAAAAGTGCGCGATAATGCACAAATCCTGGATAAAAGCTTTGAAAAACTAACCGAAGAAAACCCACACCTGCTGGTAGTTGCCATACGTCGAAAAAATGAAACCATTATACCGAAAGGAACCGACTCAATACAAAGTGGCGATGTGGTGTTTTTTGTAACCATCCCGTCGAGGCAGCACAAGATTTTCAGTTTGGCAGGGAAAAAACAATTTGATGTAAAAAATATAATGTTTCTGGGAGGAAGCCGTATTGCTCAAAAAGCAGTAGAGAAACTGGGCGACAATTATCGCATAAAAATAATCGAAAATAACCGGGAAAAATGTGAGAAAATAGCCGATCGTTTTAACAATGTTTTGGTAATTAATGGCGACGGACGAAACCTTGAGCTTCTGAAAGAAGAAGGCATTGATAAAATGGATGCTTTTGTGGCAACAACCGGAAACTCGGAAACCAATATCCTGGGATGCCATCTGGCCAAATCGTATGGCGTGAAACGTACGGTTTCCGAAATCGAAAACCTGGCTTATATGCAGCTGGCCGATAATGCCGATATCGGGAGTATTGTCAATAAAAAGTTAATTGCCGCAAGTTATATTTATCGGTTTACTTTGAATGCCGAGATTGCGAAAGTAAAATGCCTGACCGCCTCGGAAGCCGAAGTGTTTGAATTTATTGCCAAGCCCGGAGCAAAAATTACCAAGAAACCAATTAAAGACCTCGGCTTTCCTGATGAATCAAAAATTGGGGGAATAATCCGCAACGACATGGGCTACATTGCTCATGGATATACGCAGGTACAGGAAGGAGATAAAGTGGTTGTTTTTACACTCCCTTCGGGCATCCGAAAAATCGAGAAATTTTTCAAATAAGTAATATTACCTGATGAACCTGAAAATTATTTTAAAAGTACTTGGACTGTTGTTGCTTGTTGAAGGAACAGCAATGCTGATTACCTTAATTGTGGCCCTTGTGCACGCGGAAAATGATGTCCCTGCTTTTTTAATATCTTCTGGCATTAACCTTGGTGTGGGCGGTGTTTTTGTTGCGTTGGGTCATAACGCAAAAAGGAAAATCGGGAAACGTGAAGGATTTATAATTGTAACCCTGGTTTGGGTTGTTTTTTCTCTTTTTGGTTGCTTCCCCTATATGCTGAGTAATGCCATACCATCTTTTACCGATGCTTTTTTTGAAACCATGTCGGGATTTTCCACAACAGGCTCATCTGTGTTAAACCATATTGAAGCGTTGCCCCACGGTATTCTTTTTTGGCGAAGCATTACGCAATGGCTTGGTGGTATGGGAATTATTGTGTTGTCGTTGGCTATTCTGCCTGTTTTTGGCATTGGGGGCATGCAGCTTTTTGCCGCCGAGGTTCCGGGGCCTGTTCCAGATAAGGTAAGCCCACGGATTGCACAAACGGCTAAAACTCTTTGGGCAATTTACTTGCTTTTTACTTTTGTTGAAACAATGCTTTTGTGGCTGGGAGGCATGTCCTTTTTCGATGCTATTTGCCACTCGTTTACGACTATGGCAACCGGTGGATTTTCAACCAAGCAGGCCAGTATTGCCCATTGGTCGTCCCCGTTTATACAATATGTAATCACTTTTTTTATGTTCTTGGCCGGAACAAATTTTACTTTGTCGTATCTGGCAATAAAAGGAAAGTTTTCGGCTGTTTTTAAGGACGAAGAATTTCGGTTCTATGTACTGATTATTGTTGCTTTTACCGCTATAATTTCAGTAGGATTGTACCTTAGTTCGTCGGCAGGGGGCGAACTCGTTTTTCGCGAAGCCCTTTTCCAGGTAGTTTCTATTGTAACTACTACGGGGTATGCAACATCCGATTATCTTACCTGGGCGCCTGTACTAACGATGTTTATTTTTGCCCTTTTCTTTTTTGGCGGATCTGCCGGTTCTACCGGGGGGGGAATTAAAATAATGCGTATTGTTATACTGGCAAAAAACGGTTATTACGAGTTAAAACGATTAATTCATCCGCGTGCTGTTATTCCAGTTAAATTCAACAAAAAATCAGTTGATACAAAAGTTATAACCAATGTACTGGCTTTTTTTATGCTTTACTTAGTTATCTTTTTTCTGAGTAGCATTGTTTTTACACTGATTGAGCCGGATATGGAATCATCGATGGGGGCAGTTGCCACAAGCCTTGGCAATATTGGCCCCGGTTTGGGCAGTGTGGGGCCGGCTGAAACCTTTGCACACATATCTCCTCCTGGTAAATGGTTTCTTTCATTTTTGATGTTGTTGGGAAGGCTCGAATTGTTTACGGTACTAGTTTTATTTGCTCCTTCATTCTGGAAAGAATAGGCAAGTAGCAGTTTCTTGTTGCAATTGGCAGAAAAAACGCAAAGGGAGTTTACAGAAAAAACGCTTCCCTCTTCTCCTGTCATGCAGTTCCTGATTATTGCATCTGAAATTAGTGTAATTCGAGTAATACGTGGATGAAAAAGAAGAACGTTTTCTTCATGGTATGCGTTTATTTTCCGGAATAATGAACACTGCATTCGCATACTTTCTGTTTGCAGCCAAAGGCATCGAATGAATAACAGCTGATGGATGCCCAACAAAAGATAGTAAAACTGCTGACAACTCGCGGCTGTAGCTTTGTTAAGATTGTAATGTCCCTTTTCCTTCGCGAATAATTTCAACTTCAGTACCCGAACAATCAACGATGGTAGAAGGGATAAGTTCGCCATAACCCCCATCTATAACAATATCGGCAATGTTTTGGTAACGTTCGTAGATCAGTTCCGGATCAACCGTATATTCCAGAATTTCGTCTTCGTCGTGTATGGAAGTAGAAAGAATGGGATTGCCCAGTTCTTTTACAATTTCACAAATAATATTGTTGTCGGGAATCCGGATGCCTACGGTTTTCTTTTTACCCTTAAAATATTTAGGCACATTGTTATTGGCATTCAGGATAAAAGTGAAAGGACCGGGCAAATTTTTCCGCATCAGCTTAAAAACTGAATTCGAAATAGGTTTGGCATAATCCGACAGATGTCTTAAATCGCTGCAAATAAATGAAAAATTACTTTTTTCAATTTTTATACCTTTAAAACGGGCAATTTTTTCTACAGCTTTTTGTCGGGTAACATCACATCCCAGCCCGTAAACCGTATCGGTAGGATAAACAATCAGTCCTCCGTTTCGAAGAATGTCTGCAATTTTTTGTATTTCCCGTGGATTCGGATTCTCGTTGTACAACTTTATCAGCATTATTCTTAATTTTGAACATCAAAATTAGCGTTTAATACCGTAATTCAAACATAGCAAAGATATTTATGGAAATGTACCGGAAAATTATTGAAACTGCCGATGGCTCTCATACCCTTTTTGTTCCTGGAATGGACGAACAATATCATTCGGTAAACGGAGCGATAACCGAGTCGGAATATGTTTTTCTGGAAAAAGGATTTCGTTATCACCAGGCTGTTGCACCCAATGTTTTTGAGGTCGGTTTCGGAACAGGACTAAATGCTTTGCTTACCGCATTGGAAGCTGAAAAAATGCACCGGAAAATTTGTTACACCAGCATTGAAAAATATCCACTGGCAGAAAAAGAAATAAAGGCGCTGAATTATGGAACACAACTTTCGGCATGCGCTCCTAAATTGTTTGAACAGCTGCATTGTGCCGACTGGAACAGGGAGGTGGCTGTTTCTGAACATTTTGTGCTTCATAAAATTAACGCCGATCTTTGCACCTATACTTTCACCGATGAGAAAAATTTCGACATTGTTTATTTTGATGCCTTTGGCCCCGATAAACAACCTGCAATGTGGCATCCTGAGGTTTTTCAAAAGATTTTTTGTGCATGCAATTACAATGCAGTATTCGTAACCTATAGTGCTAAAGGCGAAATACGACGCCGTTTACAGCGTTGTGGCTTTAAAATGGAACGCCTGCCCGGACCGCCCGGAAAACGGCAAATGTTGAGGGGAATAAAAACGAATTTTGACAATTGAATAAATTAACTATTCGTTCGAAAAAAACAGTTTTGTGCTTGTGTTTTAGTTTTTTAACATTTTTTAAACTATCCTTATCTGAAGCTTAACTTTTTATTATTCGAAATAAATATTTCTTCCCTGTCTGTTAAAAATATTAAGGGTTTCGGGAAATTTATTTTCATTTTTGAGGAAGTATAATTTTCTTTTTTTATCAATTTTATTGAATGGAAGTTCATTTCTTTTTTTGGATTTTTGAAAAAAACCTGTAAAATTTGAACGTAATTCAATGTTGAAATTATGATTTTAAAGTCTCAGATTATTTCACATGATACCCCAATTTTCGTCAGAAAAAAAATGTTTGACGAAAGATATTCATTTTATGATTTTTTGATGACAGGTCTTTTTATGAACTAACAGAAATTGTTATGGAAAAAAGTTTTAAAGAACCACTTGTAACGCTTAAGCATGGCAATGCCCCCATCGAAGTGATGGAAGAAATGATGGCACAGAAAGGGAGAAGTGGATTAGTAGGGGAAGATGTTTTAATGGATTTTGGCGAACTTGACGATTATGCTGAAATCTACGGAGATATGGACGATTTGTAATTCGAAAAAAAACGAATTTTTTAGCACTGTTTAAGTAAAATAAAGACTGTTTCGCCAGCGAAACAGTCTTTTTTAGTTTTTTGAGAAACAATTTTGAAATGTTTGATAGGAGTAATCTATCCTAATAATCATAATCCCTGTCATCGTCATAATAAAACGTGTCATTTGAGTTTCCGTAATATCTTTCAGGATAGTTAATTAACCGGAAACCATAGCTGGATGACTCAAAAAACAGGTTGCCTATTCTGAAGTATAAGTATCCGTTAATATACACTCTCTCTGTATATCCTCCGGGTAAATAATCGAATGTAAAACCAAGCGGGAGTCTTACCCTTATGTATCCAATCCCCGGTTCGTAACGGAAGAAATAACCATCGGCACAGTAGTACTTGTGGTAGTTGTGTATAAATACCAGTGGGGAAAAATCGAATCGGCGGACAACATCTCCATAGTATGGATGATGGTAGTAGTTTCGGTAGCTAAGGTAAGGCCTTGGCCTGTATCCTCGGTAATATGCGCGCCAGCTATCGTAATTCCAGCGCCAGTCCTCCCAGTTTCGGTTCCAGTGATGTTCCCATCTAAACGAGAAATGTTGGGGAGGAGTAACATGCGGGCGTCTTCTGTCGTTCCAATATTCATTTCGTCCGTGGTAATTATTATTGGGAGTAAACCTCCTGTCGTTTCTATTGTTGCGTATAACCTGATGGGAGTACGGGTTGGTTCGTTCAGCCTGTCGGCGGTTGTTCATATTCGGGGTGCGGCGTTCCGGGTTGCGTTGTGTCGCCGGGGTATTTCTTTGCGGACGAACATTACGGTAAGGAGTATTGGGAGATGTGCGTCCGTTTCTTCGTTGATTATTAACGGCAGGCCTTTCATTTCGATGCGATGATGAATTATTGCGGGCTTCACCTCTGCTATTCCTGTTTTGATTTACCGTTTGTTTTTGTGGCAGTGCTGTTCTGCCGGGCGTAGCTTCCTGTCTGCGGGTAGTCCGTTGTTGGGGAGAACTGCTTCTGTTTGCCCTCAAATTCCGATTTATTGTTGTGCGTTCAGTCTTTTCGTTGGTCGGACGAGTTTTTCGAACTACCCGTTGGTTGTTGTTATTTCTTTGCTGACGAGATTCTGTATCTCTTGATGATCTCGATTGAGCATCAGACGGCTGGCAAGTAAGCATTAATCCTGTCAGTACAATTGTTGTTGCTAATAGCCTGAGCTTTATTGTTTTCATGATTTGTGGTTTTATGTTTTGATTTCTTTTTTTGCTCTCTCAATCCTGCTTTTCTTCCCGAAATAGTGCAAAGCCTGTGCCAAAATAAGCAATGAAATTTTTGAGTATATTACTATTTGCTGTAAATGAGCAATCTGTAAAATTTTTTTTCTAACCAATTCTCTTTATTTTTGTAGCGAATTATCATTTCTAATGGCACGGGTATTAAGTATCGATTATGGACGAAAAAGAGTAGGGATTGCAGTTACCGATCCTGGTCAGATTATTGCAACCCGCCTTACAACTGTGCCTGCTCATACCGTTTTTGATTTTTTGAAAACCTATCTTGAAAAAGAAGAGGTAGAAACTATTGTTGTTGGCTATCCCCGAAAATTGAACAATGAGGCATCGGAGGCTGTTCGGTACATTAACCCGTTTCTAAAAAAATTGCAGAAAAAGTATCCTGCGATCAACCTGGAACTGTTTGATGAGCGTTTTACCTCTCGAATGGCTTTCCAGACAATGATTGACGGGGGACTGAAAAAAAAGAAAAGACAGGATAAAGCGATGGTGGATGCAATTAGCGCTACTATTATTCTGCAAAATTACTTAGAACAAAAGAAGTATTAAGATGAAATATCCGGTAACAGTTTATGGCGACCCTGTGTTGCGGAAGAAAGCAAAAAATATTGATGCAAATTATCCGAATCTGAAAGAAGTTATTGAAAACATGTTTGAAACCATGTATGCTTCTGATGGGGTAGGACTTGCGGCACCTCAGGTTGATCGATCTATTCGCCTGTTTGTTATTGATGCCAGTCCTTTTGCAGAGGAAGAAGCGAAGTTGGTCGATTTTAAAAAAGTATTTATTAATGCTGAAATTATTGAAACCAAAGGCGAAGAATGGGTGATGAACGAAGGATGCCTGAGCCTGCCCGAAATACGGGAGGATGTTTCGCGGCCGGAAGAAGTAACCCTTAGGTATTTTGATGAGAATTTTAAAGAACACCAGGAAACTTTTAACGGATATGCCGCGCGTGTAATCCAGCACGAGTATGATCATACCGACGGTATCCTTTTTATCGATCATCTTGCACCTTTGCGCAAGCGTTTGCTAAAAGGGAAACTGAACAACATTGCCAAAGGAAAAGTAAAACCGGCATATCGGATAAAAAGCCCTGTAAAGCGCTAAAAAGAGCATGTAGCCCAGGTTTATTCTCAGTATTAGATAGCCTGCCTTTATTGGATAACGGTCAGTTTTTACGTTTATTCTTGTTTTTATATTCGGAGGTTTTCCGGAATTTTGAGTTGTTTTTTGTGTCAATTCTTAATAACTGCGAATTGAGAGCCCTGGTTCAGAAAATACCATTTTTAAGGATAAGCATTGCTTTTGCTTTCGGAATTTTGGGTGCACGCTGGATTTCAGTACCGGCAACAGTATCGGGCTTTTTGTGCATTGTTGTACTTGCAGCTTTTATTTTTCTTCATAAAAAATACAGTTATCGGTATGAATTTTTTTCAGGTTGGCTAATTGCATTGTTATTTCTGCTTTTAGGTGCTTCTTATTATGCGTCTTACAATACGCCACCTAAGTTCTATTCTACAGGAAAATTTGCAGGAACGATTCTTGAAAAGCCGAAAGAAAAGTCCAACTCGTATAAATCGTTAATTGCATTGCATGCTGTTTTTAACGATAGTACTCCTGTTGTTACCCGCGAAAAAATACTTGTATATTTTGCAAAAACAAGCAAGACTCAAACGTTAAATCCCGGAGATGTAATTGTTTTTAGTGATACTCCGCATATGGTGCGCAACAGTGGGGCTCCGTATGCGTTTGACTACAAAAGTTTTCTGGAACGGAAAAAGATTTATCGTCAGGTATATTTGAAAGATAACAACTGGAGAATTGCAGATGTTTCGTATGCATCAATCTGGGTGAAAGCCGAACGAACCCGCGAAAAGTTGTTGGGAATTTATCGGGCGCAAAATCTTGGAGCAAATGAGACTGAGATTTTTTCGGCTCTTACCCTGGGTTACAAGCGTGGGCTCGACCCGGAAACCAAACGCGTTTTTTCTGCTGCTGGTGCAATGCATGTTCTTGCCGTTTCCGGATTGCATGTCGGAATTGTTTACGGAGTGTTTGTCTGGCTTTTGGGTTTTTTACGTAAGCGAAAATCCGGGCGGATAGTTTTTGTAGCCGGAGCCCTGCTTTTATTATGGGCTTATGCTTTTGTTACCGGCTTGTCGCCTTCTGTTATGCGTTCGGCAACCATGTTCTCGTTGATGGCTATTGCCACTGGTATCAATCGCAAAACCAGTGTTTATAACTCGCTGGCTATTGCCGCGTTTGTGTCGTTGGTGGTTAATCCCAATAATTTATGGGAAGTAGGATTCCAACTTTCTTTTATTGCGGTGTTTGGTATTGTTTTTCTTCAGCCCCGCCTGGAGAAACTATGGCCGGTTCGCAATAGGATACTTCGTTATAGCTGGACTATATTTACGGTTTCTGTGGCTGCACAGATTGCAACTTTCCCGGTTACGTCATATTATTTCGGCCAGTTTTCCGTTTATTTTTGGCTGACGAATCTTGTGGTAATTCCGGTCGCATTTCTTTTAATTGTTTTAGGAATTTCTCTTCTTATATTTTCTCCATTCCCTTTTATTTCATCATTACTGTCTGTTGTAATTCAATGGACAATTCATTCTGTTTATTCTTTCCTGAAATTTGTAGAGCATCTGCCCATGTCAACTCTGGGGATAAGTTTAAGTTTTTCCGAATTACTCCCTTTTATTGTCGCTTTATTGTTTGCTTTTGTTTTTATGGCCCGTCCCCGCATGCAGGCACTGAAGTTAATGTTTATATTTTTGCTGATAACCGGTTGTGTAACTTTGGGGAACAGGTACAGTCAGATAAAAACAAAGGAACTGATTGTTTATACTAATCCGGAGAATCCAGCCATACATTTAATTTGCGGACAATGCAATTACGTAGTTTCTGAAAAAACACTAGAGAAAGACACATACCTGTTTCGCCAGATAGAGAATGTTACAAAGAAAAAGCATCTGTCAGATCCTGAATTTTTGTTAAAACATACGGTTTTCGAGAATGAACATTTGCTGGTGAATAATAACCTGGTAGGGTTTTGCGGGAAAACAATTTTTCTGGGAGTTCCTTCTGCTCCTTTTCCCGAAGGATTTTGTCCGGAATATATTTTGGTTAGAAATTTGAAACGAATTGAAAACTTAGATGTTAGAACAACTACTCGTATCATAAGCTTTGAGTCTTCATCTTCATGTAACGACAGACCTGTTTATTCACTCCGCAAACAAGGGGCTTACAGAATTCAATGGAGGTAATCAGTTGGACAATTGACACAACCGGCGGATTTGTTTTTTTTAGATGTCTTCACAATACTTAACATTGAGTCTTTCCGTTATTTATTATATTTACAAGCAGGGGAAATGAAACGCTTCTCTATTTATCGGGGAGCGTTCCATGAGTTACTTATAAACAATTATTAATAAATAATTTAAAACGAATGAATAAACCCAAAATACTTTGGACCGACGACGAGATTGATTTATTGCGTGCGCATATTATATTTCTGGAAGAAAAAGGCTACGATGTGGACACTGCTACAAATGGTTTGGATGCAGTAGAAAAGTTGGAAGAGAATTATTTCGATATTATTTTTCTAGATGAAAATATGCCGGGGATATCGGGGCTTGAAACCCTGACCCGTCTAAAAGTTGTTGCGCCCAATGTGCCTGTCGTTTTAATCACTAAAAGCGAAGAGGAGAGTATTATGGATGAGGCTGTTGGCGCTAAAATTGCCGACTATCTTATAAAACCGGTAAATCCGAAACAAATATTGCTTACCTTAAAAAAGAATATTGACCAAAAAAGACTGGTTAGCGAACAAACTACTTCGAAATATCAAATGCAGTTTGCTCAAATTGGAATGCAAATAAACGATCGACTGAGTTTCGACGAATGGACGGAGATTTATAAGAAACTGGTATACTGGGAACTGGAGCTTGGCGAATCGGAAGACTCGGCAATGGATCAGGTGCTGATTATGCAAAAGGAAGATGCCAACAAGGCTTTTTTTCGTTATGTGAAAGAAAATTATATGGACTGGTTTGAAAGGGATTTGGGCGAGCGCCCGATGTTATCAACAGACATTTTAAAGCATGTCGTTTTTCCTCATCTCGACCAGGGCAAAAAAACTCTTTTGCTGGTAATGGATAATTTGCGTTACGACCAATGGCGGGTATTAAGCCCTGTAATGAACGAGTTTTTCCATACCCAAACCGAAGATTTGTATTGCAGCATCCTGCCTACAGCAACGATGTATGCCCGTAATGCCATATTTGCCGGATTAATGCCTTCGGAGATTGATAAACTCTACCCCAATTTGTGGGAACATGACGATGGCGAAGGAAATAAAAATAAACACGAAGAACTGTTGTTGCAAAAGCAGATGGCTCGCTATGCGCGCAAGGAAAGTGTATATTTTGAAAAAGGTTCGGGCACTAAAAAAGAACGCTGGGTGGGCGATAACCTGCGAAATATTTTAGATAACGATTTTAGTGTGCTTGTAGTTAACTTTGTGGATATGATTTCGCATGCCCGTACCGAAATGGACATGATTCGGGAATTGGCCAATGACGAAAAGGCTTATCGATCGCTTACTTTAAGCTGGTTTAAGAATTCGGCTCTGATGGAACTGTTAAAGGCCTTGTCGGAAAACGATATGCGTGTGATTATAACAACCGACCACGGGGCAATCAGGGTAAATAATCCGGTGAAAATTATTGGCGACCGAGAAACTAATACCAATCTCCGCTATAAAATGGGGCGAAACCTTAATTGTAAATCGAAAAATACATTTGAGATACGTGAGCCGCGAAAAGCATACTTGCCTCTGCGAAATGTAAGTACAAGTTACATTTTTGCCCAAGGAACTGACTTTTTTGCCTATCCTAACAATTATAACTATTATGCCGGCTATTATAAAGATACTTTTCAGCATGGAGGAATTTCAATGGAAGAAATGATTATACCTTTAATAACGCTTGTGCCCCGTAAATAGGCTATCAGGAAGCTTGTAAAACTGCATTATTCGGGCGTTTTTTGCAGAAATAATTCTTTTTTCATCTGTCTAAATTTTTGTATAGCCCGTTTGTTATGTGAGAAAAATAACAGTCATGCTCCTGAGGGCCTCAGTTATTATCTCAGCCATAGGCTGTTTCATCTGTTTGAAATTGTTTATTTATTTGGTATAAGATGTAACTCCCGATGAGTTTTAATCATTTTTTCCGAAGTTTCGGGACAAGCTGTGAGTGTATTTTTAAATGTTAAAATTCATGGTCGTTTCATTTTATTTTTTTAATATAGCAAAAGCTAATGCTAAAAATGAGTGGCAATAAAACTTGAATTTCAGAAACTTAAATTATCAAACAAATATTAACTAAAATCTAAATGATATGGCTGTTTCAACAATGAAAGTAAGTGCTTCGCATGAAGAAGGTTTTAAAACCAATGTAAATTGTTCTCACCCGTTTATAATCGACCAGCCCAAAGCAGCAGGTGGTAACGATGAAGGTCCTAATCCGCTGGAAGCTTTTTTAGGTTGCTTCTCTGCCTGTATTTGTACCGTAGGTCGGATTGTTGCCCGGCAAAAACGCCTGAAGATTCGTGGTATTTATGTTGATGTTGAGGGAGATATTGATAAGGATTATTTAATGGGGAAAACCACTGAAGGTAGATCCGGTTTTACCGAAATCAGGAGTTTTGTGAACATTGATGCCGATCTTACAAAAGAAGAAAAGGAAGCTTTCCTTGAAACGGTAGAAGCGCGTTGTCCGGTAGCCAATAACATTGCTGAAAAATCGGTTATTGTTCCGGTTGTGGTGTGATTATTTTATCTACGGATAACACAAATTATTCGAAAATTAGAAAAATCCTACAGGAGGGTGTCCTAAAAGTTTCTTTAACCGCAGAGTATGCTAAGTAGACAGAGACTATTTGTTGATTATTATTACTTTTTCTTTTCTGTGATTTTTTTGCGACTTTCTCGGATAAGATTTTTCTATTTTTTAGACACCCTCTTAACGAACGAGTGCCAAGCATTCGTTCGTATTTTGTGAGCCCCACGGTTAAAAAATAATTGCTCTGTGGATAACCTTTTGCACTATAACTTACGACCTGCTTTCAATTTAATTTTCGCCGAGTTACGGAAAATCGCAGGGTTTTATCGGATGAATTGTGTGGGGTTATCCCTTGTTTGTCGAAACTGTAGTTTCGTGAATTACCGGCTATTTCTTACTTTTGTTGTCTTAATAAAAAGAAACAGAATAGCCCGTGGCCGAGTTATTGATTTGAAATACTTCTTTTGCCCGTGCTTTACAAAAAATTAGAAAAATGAACAAACCCAAAATAAATGCAGCCATTGTCAATAAACTGGCTTCTTCCGATACGGCAACTATTGTTGCTGCAATTCAGTCGTTAAAAAATACCGGAAATAAGGATTATCTGCCTTTAATTTTTGATTTGTTGTCGACTGTTTCTGATGTAGAGGTGAAAAAGGAAATTCTAGCCCTGCTTTCATCGGTAAAAGACAAAAGTTCGATTCCGGTTTTTATCGAGGCACTAAAAGATGAGAAATATAGAATGGTGCGAAAAGATTTGCTTACCTCGTGCTGGCAAAATGGCATGGATTACAGTGCGCACATAAGCGATTTTATAAATATTATAGTAGCCGATGAATGGGAGCTTGCTTTTGAGGCCTTTACGGTTATTGAGAATCTAAAATATTTCCCGGAAGCAGAACAGCAAAAAGAATTGAGAAGGACTGTTGCAGAAGCATTAAAAACAGTGGATGAACCGAAAAGGTATTTCCTTGAAGAAATTATGGGAATATTGGCAAATAAAAAAGAATAAAAACAAACAAACCACGGAGAGAACAGTGCTTACAGCGGTTTGCTTGTTTTTACAGATTCCAATTTACGGAGTAACTTTGAGGCCCACCGTGAATAGAGTTCCGAAATTTGAAATTTTATCGGTTATCCCGGAACCGTACTTTATTTTCGCTGTGAAAAATATTTCATAAACTGCGAACGTTCGTACATCATCGAATCGGGAATTGTATTGTATGAAAGTCTTCCCCGGAAATCATTAATTGAATTAAAATTCCATTTCTCCATAAAAGCCTGTAGCTCATTTAATATAGCTGGAATAATTTTTAGGCCGTTGATGTATAGCGTTGAACAGAGCTGGGTTACCTGTGCACCGGCCAGTAGCTGTTTTATCACGGCCTTGCCATTGTGAATTCCCGTAGATGCAGCAATATCGAGTTGTGGAACTTTTGACGACACTATGCCGGTCCAGCGCAGGGTACGTCGCAAATCTCCCGGGGAACTGAAAACTTCAGAGGAGATAAGTTTTAACGTATTTAAGTCAATGTCCGGTTCGTAAAAACGGTTAAACATAACCACTCCCGCTGCTCCTGCTGCTTTTAGTTTGTCGGCCATGCAGATAATATTACTGTGGTGTATGCCAAATTTAATGGAAACGGGAATTGAAACCTCCTGCTTTACTTTGGTAAGCACATCAACATAAAGCTGTTCCAGTTCTCCCGGAGTTTCGTGTCGGTCGGAAGGCAGATAAAACAGATTCAATTCGATGGCATCGGCACCTGCATTTTCAAAATCTTTGGCAAAACCTGTCCATTCGGCAGAACTAACACAATTAATACTGGCAATAATCGGGAGGTCTACTGTTTTTTTTGCATTTTCAAGCAACGCAAGATGCTGCGCTACCGAGTTGTTGCGCAGGTAACCCGAGATGTAATCTTCAGCTTCCGGATAGGCGTTTCCTGCCCCTTTGTTTAACAAATGACTTACTTCGTTGTTGATCTGTTCTTCAAAAATTGATTTCAGTACAATTGCTCCAATGCCTGCATCGGCTAATTTTTTTATCTTTTTAACCGAACTGGTAAGCCCGGAACTGGCTGCTACTAAAGGGTTTTTTAGTTGCAGTCCTAAATAAGTCGTCGTTAAGTTTGCCATTTGCTTCTGTTTAAAAGTTAAAAATGCCCTTTGTCTTTTTAATAATTCCGGGCTCCAAATATTTTACTTCCAACACGTACCATTGTGCTTCCTTCTTCGATGGCAAGTGGAAAATCGTCCGACATGCCCATCGATAGCTCGCAGAACGAGTCTGTTTCCGCAAAATGTTGTTTTTTAAGTGTGTCAAAAATATTGTGTAATTTACGAAATTCTTTCCGAATTTGTGCCTTATCGTTAGTATAAGTTGCCATTCCCATTACGCCTACAAGCTGTATGTTTTGTAGTGCTTTGTATTCGCCCGAATTTAAAATAGCACTTGCCTCTGTTTCTGTTAGCCCGAATTTTGTTGCTTCCCGGGCAATGTGAAACTGCAATAAGCACCGGATTGTTCGTCCGTTTTTTTGGGCTTCTTTATTGATGATTTTTAACAGTTTTAGAGAGTCGACACCATGAACCAGGTGAACAAACGGGGCAATGTATTTTACCTTGTTGCTTTGCGGATGTCCTATAAAATGCCATTCAATATCTTTGGGCAGCCTTTCGTGTTTTCCCGTAAGTTCCTGTGTTTTATTTTCCCCGAAAACTCGTTGTCCGGCATTGTAAGCTTCTAAAAGGTCTTCGTCGGGTTTGGTTTTTGATACTGCCACTAATTTTACTTCGTTGGGCAGCATTCCTGTTATTGCTTTAATGTTCTTCCCAATATTCATTTCGTGCAAATTTTTTGTAAAAATAGAAATATTGAACGGAAAAATGGTACATGAAAAACAATACCTTTGCCCTGCAAATGGAAAATAGCATAGAAATAAGAGACAAGATGAACGCGCTCGGAAGAAGGGGAGAGGCTTTCGTTTTTATTACCGATTTTGAAGGGAAAAAAGCCCGTGTTTTTTCACCCGGAGATAAACGTTTAATATGGCAAGCTAATGGCATTGGAAATAACAATAGCGACGAGAACTCTTGTCCTGTTTTGGTGTCGTGGAAATTAAACCCGGTAACGTTTGAAAGGTATAAAAATGGGTTCGACAAGGTATTGGGGCATATTAATAACGGGGATACTTACCTATTGAACTATACGCAGCCAACAGCTATTGAAACCAACCTTTCGCTTGCTGATATTTTCAGAATAAGCTCTGCCCGGTATAAAATATTGATTGAAGATCGGTTTGTGTGTTTTTCGCCCGAGATTTTTGTGGAAATCAATAAGGGAAAAATTTCTTCGTTTCCGATGAAAGGGACAATAGATGCGGGAATTAAAAACGCAAAAGAACAATTGCTGAACGATGTAAAAGAAACGGCAGAACACAATACCATTGTTGATTTAATCCGAAATGACCTGAGTATAGTGGCAGAAAACGTGACGGTTGAAAAATTTCGTTATTTAGAACGTATTACAACCAATTGTAAAGACCTGTGGCAGGTGAGTTCGAAAATAACGGGCGATTTGCCTGCAAATTATGCCGAAAAGATTGGGGATATTATTTTTGCACTCTTGCCTGCCGGTTCTGTTTCGGGGGCTCCCAAGAAAAAAACTGTTGAGATTATTAAAGCTGCTGAAAAATATGACCGCGGATTTTATACCGGAGTTTTCGGCTATTTCGACGGGGAAAATCTCGATAGCTGTGTGCTGATTCGTTTTATTGAAAAACAAAACGGAAAATTAATTTATAAAAGCGGCGGCGGGATTACTTTTTTGAGCGATGCTGTGAAAGAGTACGATGAATTAATTGAAAAAATATATGTGCCCATTGTTGATTGAAACCATACAGTGCAAAAACGGAAAACTTTATAACCTGGAATTTCATCAGAAACGTTTTGATAATACCCGGGAGAAACTTTTTGTGTGTCGCAACCGAATCGAATTGTCCCGGGTAATTCGTATCCCGGATGAGGTTTATAACGGACTTTTTCGTTGTCGGATTACTTATGCCGAAAGCATTGAAAAGATCGAATTTATTCCCCATGTTTTCCGTAAAATCGAAAGCTTGAAATTGATTACAGGCAACCACATCAATTACAGCTATAAATTTTCCGACCGTAACTCTTTGGCTCAATTGTTTGACAAGCGCGGTGCCTGCGATGATATTTTAATCGTGCAAAACGGGAATATTACCGACAGCTATACGGCCAATGTGCTTTTTGGGGATGGAGAAAGATGGTTTACGCCCGATACGCCTCTTTTGCCCGGAACGCAGCGTGCCCGGCTAATTGCTGACGGGGAAATAGAACCATGCCGAATCACGGTCAATAATCTTCCGAAATACAAAAAAGCCGGTTTGGTTAATGCCATGTGGAATATGCAGAACATGCCGGAAATAGCTATAGGTAAGATTTCTTTTTAAATCAAGGAGTAGAAACACCTTTTAATACCCCGGGGAATTGTAGTAAATCGTAGTAGGTGTCGTACATCAGGTATTTATTTTCCCAGTCAGGATTAAAACTGTCTTTCAGTTGGTATTGCCCTTTAAAGTGTTCCAGTAATTTTATGCGTTCAAGTGCAAACTTCATCGATTTTTCCGTAATGGTTTCCGGGTTTTCAATGCCCGACAGAACTACCATCCCCATATTCACTTTTTTAATTTTTCGTTCTTTTAGGTAGTTAAACGTTTCGGACAAAAGGAAATAAACAATTCCTTCCGGAAGCCCCTCCATTGTGCGGATTAAATCATAAGTGCCTTCTTTTTTGGCATAGTCCGGGATGATATTCAGGAAAGCAACAATTTTACCTTGTTGATTTTCAATCGTCATTATTGGCGTTTTCTTAAGCTGTTCCGGGATAAACATTCCCTGCGAAAAAGTCAATTCCGTCTTTCCAGGCTTTTTTTGCCATGAATTCGATACTTTTTTAAGTTGCAGAATAATGTCATCATTTATTGATTCCGGGGAATAACGCTGAAAGGTAAAACCTGCTTTTTTCACTTCGTTAACAGCTTCTTTTAGCGCAAGCATTTCAGCCGACTCCAATGAAAAACGTTCAAGATTGAGTAGCGGCACTCTGCCTATTAATAATGCTTCTTTGTTAATCTGTTGGTAAAGGGGGAGGTAGGCTTCGGCAACGCGATAATAGAATGTACGTAAGCCATTCTCATAACAATACTGTTCAAATTTTTGAAGTACCGATAACATGGCTTCCCTGTTCGTTCCCACCGGTACACCTAGCGCAATAGCGTAATTGCCCTTTATTCTATAAGCAATAAAAGCATCTTCTGTAAAAAAGAAGCGTTTGTCGGGATAATATTTAAAATAATCAAGAGCCGATTTTCCATATTCTTTTACCATCAGACGTGCCAGTTTAAAGTCGTTTTTCTCAGCTTCCCTGTTAGTGGAAAAAATGGGGCGCAACAGAAGAAAAATCGCTGAAAGTAATAATGTTCCGCTTAGGATATAGATGAAGATTACAAAATTATGTCCAAACCTTGAATGCGGAAAATATCCTGAAGCATCAAAAAGAAATATAAGGTGGAATGAGGATTTTACCGAATCATAAAAATTATACTCTATGCCCATGTGTTGCCTTTCAAGGAAATAAGTTCCGCTAATTGCTGCAATAACAACAATAGCTACTCCTAGCAGCCAGAAAGCCCACCAGTTTTTGTGTAATACAGGAGTCGCTTTTATGTTATAATACCGGTGAGTGACAAGCAGACTGGCAAGCGCAAGAATTGACAATGAGGCCTGTTGTAAATTAATACCTTTTACAAGATGCCCGATAACCGAAACAATAAGTAGGAAAAGTGATATCTTCCATGCCCGCCTTACACCTCGTAACAAATAAACCGAAAGAATTATTAAAATCAGTCCGAGGAAAAGCAGCGTGAAACTTGACACCAGTACTGCAGCTTTGGGCAACAATTTCTCCAAAATAATAACACGGTCGGGTAATACCGGCGAAAGCGCCGAGAAAACATTGAACAGGCCTGCCATAAACATAATAAATACCGGCAATACCCGTAAAACAATATTTTTGCGTGAAAAGAAAAAAGAACAAACTCCTGCCAGTAACGGGAGCCAGAACTCAAAAAACCTAAACAATAGGGTAACTACTGCTGCCTGCATGGCAGGTATGCCGTTTTGTATGAAAATATAGGTCATGGAAACCTCAATAGCTCCCATTCCGCGAAGGAACGGCGAAACCAGCAACAGCATAATCATAATAATATAGGCCATAAAGGCAACCAACAGTGTAGGATGGAAACCTAAGGCCAGCATCGAAATATAAACATGAAGAACGCCCGTGATTTCGACTAATATTGAGATAAGCAGCGCCAGTAAAAAATGTTTAATATTTATCCCGTTATTTAAAATACTTTCAACATGGAGCATTATTTTAGGACGGTGTTTCAATATTAGCCGGTAGACCATTTTTTTCTTTAGAAATGACCATACAACATAAATACCAATACCTACGAGCAAAACTAATACTAGGAAAGGAATGAGTTCGGCCGAACTAAGTTTTCGTTGTAATGATAAAAGACCCAAAACCGGTATGGCTACAATTACTACCGACAGTACTCCTGCAAGCCCGTAAATGTATGAAGCATAATAAATGTCAGAACTTTTTATTCCTTTTTTTGTTAACGGACGGGTAAAAAACATAAGAGACGAAAAACCTCCGGCTGGCAGAAAAACACTTATCAAGTTGCGTTTTAAAAATAGCGGAATTGTGCTTTCTATTCCTACTTTTACCCCGGCTGTTTTAAAACTGAATACATACAATAATGCCTGAAGAAGAACGAAAACAACAGTTAATATCAGGCCTAAGAAAAGGTAAAACGAGTTAACATCCTGCAGCGTATTTTTTATTTGAGTTATTTCAAGATGTTCATTTTTTATGAAATAGATGCACGCCAAAATCATCAGTATGGCCAGCAACGATTGCCATATGGGCTTTCCTATCTTGTTGATTTTTATTCTTTTTAGCATATTTGTCAACAGCTAATACTATTTTTTTTGTTTCTGCGGTGTAAAAATAATACGTTTTACTAATTATTGTAAGAATAAAAAGGTATAACCGTGAAATCTTCTAAAAAAATCGAAACAATTAACAGTGTACGTATATTTCCCGGGAGGAATGTATTAATTGTAAATGAGAACGGTTTGGTAGTAGCCTGAATATAGTCTTTTTTTCTTCATCCAAAGGTTTTTGTCCGGAGTTCCTTTGAGCTTATATACCAACATTTCGTTTTTGTTGGGCGTTTCGTTGGTGTTTTTGAGCGAGACAACTTTAAAGGGATAGTTCTTTCCTGTATTATCTCTTACTCCTTGGGAATAAGTTTTTATGGCAATCGCAACTTTTGTATGTATTTCACCAAGCTCTAAAGCAGAATTTGTGCTGTCTTTTTTATAGTAAAAACATTTGTCGTTTGTTTGAAGAGATATGGGAGGTGGGGCAACAACTTCGGCAAAAACATGTCCGGTAATTTTTGCCTGGGCGGTTAACTCTCCTGTTGCTGAAATTGTTAGGCAGAATCCGATTATTGTGGACAGAATTTTTTTAGCCATATTGTTTTATTTTAAATCAACGTTTTACATCCTTTCAAGCTTTTTTGTTGTATTTATACGGAGATGAGGACATAATGGTTGCATTCCATATTGTTTTGTTTGTTAATTTATTGTAAACACATCAAAAAAACATTCGGAGAAGAGAAAAACAGGAAGGAGTAAAAAGGTGAAAATCCACGTAGCTCTCTCTACATAAGGAATGAGGCGTATTTTGTAGAGAGCTTTTTTTTCTTTTTTGTGCTGTTGTTAAGTTGTTGTTAAGTAGTTTTTTGTGAATGTGCATGGACGTTTTGTAGACCTTGAAATATTTAATGATACACTTCCCGAAAAAAATCATTTATATTTGCACGCCTTTTGAGAAGAACGCTATTTATGAAAGTGGTTTTCAGGTAGTTATGTGGATTAGGGGTTTTCCCTGATTAACGAAAAAGGTATAAAATAATTAGACAAAAAAAACTGAAAAATTATTATGAAAAGATTAATTCTTGTATTTGTAGGCCTATTAGTAATGGCCGTAGGTGTTCAGAAAGTAAAAGCACAGAATACAGCATCAGTAACAGATGCAAAAGCAAGTGCAACAATTGTTACTCCTTTAACTTTATCCGTCAATGCTGATGGTTTGCGTTTTGGTAAAATTGTCAAATCAACTACTGCTGATGGATCGGTAACAATTGAGGCAAGTAGCTCAGGTACCAGAAGTTTAGATGTTGTAACCGCAATTCCGAATGATGTGTCGGGTGCTGCTAAGTTTACCGTAACAGGAGATGATGCTCAATCTTTCTCTATTGTCAAAGATGCTTCTATCACTTTAAACGGAAGTGGCAATGCAACTGGGAAAACATTAAGTGTAAATACTTCTATGTCTGGAAATGCATCTGGTGTTTCAACAACAAGTGGTAGTTATGTGTTTTATGTCGGCGGAAAGATGTCTGTTCCTTCAGATCAAACCGCAGGAGCTTATTCCGGAGAATTTGAGGTAACTGTATCGTATGAATAGTTTTTTAGATTTTTTGAGGTTGCAAGATGCAACAGAATTAAAGAATCTAAAAAGAAATGTTTAGCGGATTTTTCCGCTAAACACTTTGTTGAGAAAATAACATTGTTTGAGGTGAAACAAGATGAGACAAAAATGTTATTACATAGTATTAACCGTTTTCTTCCTGTTTTTTATTACGGGTAAAATTTATTCGCAAAAAAGCATTACAGCTAAAGTTTTTGCCGAGGTTATCGAAGCAATTTCAGCCAATGAGGATGAGGCCTTAAATTTTGGGCGTTTTTCACCCGGGAATACCGAAAGTGAAATTGTTATCAGCCCAAAAGGACTGCGTTCGGTTGAGGGTACTGCGGTAACGATAACGGGCGATTACAGTGCCGGGAGTTTTACTGTGCTTGGTGCTTCTGATGCTTCATTTACGATAAAGTTGCCAGACAATCCTGCCGTATTGACACACGAGAAAAGTGGCAATACAATGCAGGTAAAAGACTGGATTTCAACTCCCTCGATGGAGGAGGAAGGTGTGCTTGTTGAAGGTTCGTGTAACATTAATATAGGTGCCACACTGGTTGTCGGAACTTTAGATGAAAACCCCGTGGGGGTATATTCCGGAACCTATACCTTAACTTTTGCTTATAATTAGCAGGGACGAAGGGTATCAGCAGAACTAAATTTATTGAACACATTAAGCTCCTTGCATTTTACCTGTAAATCATGTTTTTTTTTGAATCGACAGTAAAAATACGTAGATTTGAAATCAACAAAATCTCGTTAGTATGAAGATAATTAATATGTTACAACTGTCAGCGTTTATTCTTCAGGGAAAAGGAAAAGTTCTTTGCGTTTTCTTTTTTTTCGTAATACCATTTGAAATTTTTGCCCAGGGCAATTTATTGGTTACTCCTCGTCGTATTGTATTCGAAGGGAAAAAGCAAAGAGAAGAAATAACATTGGCCAATACAGGTAAAGATACTGCTTTTTATTCTATTTCGTTTTTACAGTATTATATGACGAAAGAGGGGAGTTTCGAAGAAATAACAGAACCCCGGCAGGGACAGTTATTTGCCGATTCTTATTTGCGTTATTTCCCGCGTTCGGTAGAAATTGCTCCCGGAGAATCGCAAGTGGTGAGAATGCAGGTAAGACCCCGGCCCGGTATGACAGATGGCGAGTATCGTTCGCATCTTTATTTTAGGGCAATACCTAAAGAAAAACCCTTGGGCGAAGATGATGCGGCATCTGATAGTACGGTAATCGGAATAAAGCTTACTCCTATTTTTGGAATATCTATTCCCGTTATTATTCGTTATGGGAAAGTGGATTTTAAGGTGAGCATAAATAATCTGGCTCTCGAAAAACAGGAAAATGGTACGTTGGCTTTAAAAATTGAGTTAGACCGAAATGGCAACCGCTCAACCTATGGCGATTTATCGGTTGACTATATTGCTCCGGGGGTAGAGAAAACAAATGTAGGGATGATAAGGGGCATTGCAGTATACACTCCGAATAATGAGAGACGAATAGTTTTGCCTTTGCATATTACAGAAGGAGTTGATTTTAAAAACGGAAAGTTATTGGTGAGATACACCAGTTCAAACGAAGCCAGGTCTAAATTATATGCAGAAAAAGAATTGGTATTAAATTAGAGTGTTGTGTTATATACAATCCCATTAACATACAGAGCCAGCAGGCATAATCTTTTTTCCAATTTCTCCCGAAGAGGAATAGTTGTTGGTGTAATTATGTTATTCGTAATAAATCTATACGGACAAACACCTTCTGTTGCTCCTAAGAATATGAAGGTATACGCTTTGCAGGATTTGTCGTTTGGCTGCTTTTGTATAACCAATAATTCGGGGGGAACAGTTGTTATTAGTCCTCATGGAATTCGTACTTGTAACGGTGTTGCCTGCATGCCATCTTCTTATGGCGCACCTGCTATTTTTAATGTAAAACTTGTCCAGGGAAGAATAGTGCATTTGGTATTTCCTGCTTCGGCAACCCTTTTTCGGGTTGGTGGTGTTGGGAGTATGACTATTACTGATTTTACTTCGGATAAACCCGGGGAGAGTTTTATTACAACAGCTTCGCATCCTTTTATGAATTCAATAAGTGTAGGAGCAACATTGAATGTGGGCAGTATGGCTGAAAATCCGTCGGGAAATTATCGTGGCGATTTCCTTGTAACATTTGCCCGGGAATAAATAATTCATGGGGTATTTATGTCGTTGTTTGAACCCTCAGAATACAATATCGATTTTGCAGGCAGGACTTGCTTGTGAAAAAATAAATATGGTATTTATAAATTTGGAGTTACGGGTTTTCTTGGTTTTTTGTGCGAAAGAAGAGGAGAGGTAATAATGCCGACAGACAATAAAAAAGACTTAACAAATTGGGGCTTTAGGGGTCAATGCAATTGTTAATCGGTATTGTAATAAATTAAGGAGTATATGTTTTTTCGTTTGTTTAAATACTTCATTTATGTGGGGGTGATATTTGTTTTTACAATGGGCGCACTACCTGTAAAGGCCAATGAAGATGGTATTGAATACGAAGAAATATTTGTAAGTCTTAGGGTTCAGAATGTAGGTTCTTTAGAATTGAGCCCTCTTTATGTCTATGAAACCGGACAATTGCTGCTTCCTGTTAGCGATGTTTTTCATTTTTTGCAATTTAAAGTAGATGCCAGTTCTGGACTCGATAGCCTGTCGGGTTTTATTGGAGACGAAGAAAAACGTTACCTGATAAATAATGTCAGTAAACAAATTCAGTACAGTGGAAAAATTTATTCGCTAAAAAATACAGAACTCATAAAAACCGATATGGATTTGTATCTGGATTATACCCTTTTCGGAAAAATGTTCGGGTTGTTTTGTGATTTTAATTTTCGGGGACTTTGGGTAGAGATGAAACCTGCGTTTGAGGTACCTGCTATACGCAAAATACGTTTAGAGCAATTTCGGGAAAATGTAGGGCAGTTAAGGGGCGAAGTGGAAGTGGATACTACTTTGGAGCGAGAATATCATATGCTTAGGTATGGAATGCTTGATTGGGCCCTTAGTTCAACTCAAAGTACCTCAGGGAGTAGCAATACACGGATTCAGCTGGCGGCAGGAGCAGAATTGTTTGGCGGAGAAACAAATGTTAGTTTAAACTATACTCTCGATACATTGTTTAATGCGCGTAGCCAACAGTATTACTGGAAGTGGGTAAATAACTCTGCTAAGCTGGCGAGACAGGTAAAGGTAGGTCGGATTAGCCCGTCCTCTATATCATCTCTGTTCGATCCAGTGGTTGGGGTAAGCGTAACCAATGCCCAAACTGCTTATCGTCGTTCTTTTGGTAAATATACTCTGAGCGACCATACTAATCCCGGATGGACCGTTGAATTGTATATTAATAATGTAATTGTTGACTACCAAACAGCAGATGCTTCTGGTTTTTACAGTTTCGATGTTCCGCTTGTTTATGGTACATCAAATGTAAAACTTAAATTTTATGGCCCTTATGGCGAGGAGCGTACCGAGGAAAAAGCTATAAATATTCCCTTTAGTTTTTTGCCTGCCGGAGAATTAGAATATACGCTAAGCTCAGGAGTGGTATTAGATGATGAAGATTCCCGTTTCGGGAGAGCCGAAATAAAATATGGACTCAACCGTTTTGTAACACTTGGAGGCGGAATGGAATATCTTTCGTCGATAGAAAACGAAGATAAAATTCCTTTTTTTACACTTGCGGTGGCTCCTTTTAGTAATTTGTTGATTACCGGCGAATATGCCAACGGAGTAAGAACGAAAATGATTGTAAACTACAGCCTTTCAGGAGGGACTGCTTTTGAACTCGATTATACCAGATATGTAGAAGAACAGGAGGCAATTAGCCTTAATTACAAGGAAGAGCGTAAAGCTACGCTTTCTGTTCCTCTGCGTTTTTCTAATTTTAGTGGATATGCCCGTTGTGTTTACGCTCAAAATGTATACGAAAACCTTAGTTATAATACAGCAAATCTTACTTTATCTTCATATATCGGACGCGTAAATGCAAGTGTAAATACTTATGCCAACTGGTTGAAAAACACCTCTCCTTATGTATATGGAAATGTAACCCTGGGGATTAATCTGGGACATGGCTTTACCTTTCGGCCACGGGCACAGGCTGATCTTACCAATGGCGAGATAATTTTGGTGAAGGGCGACTTGGAAAAACGGATTTCCCGTTCGGGGTATTTATCTTTTTCCGGAGGAAAGAACTTTGATTCCAACTACGGCACTGCGAGCCTTTCTTTTCGTTGGGATTTTCCTTTTGCCCAAGTTAATGCATCGGCAAGTATTGTTGATGATAATTTTTCTTCGACACAGGGAGCACAGGGGAGCCTGGTCTTTGGTGGGGGAGTTCATGCTGACAGGTATGTTGCAACAGGAACGGGGGGACTTGCCATTACTCCTTTTGTTGATATAAATCATAACCGGATTAAGGACAAGGGAGAGCCTTTTGCACCGGGATTAACCGTAAAAGTAAGTGGTGCGCGGGTGTTAAAAGCAAGAACCGACTCTACTATTTTTATTACCGGGCTGGAGCCTTATACCAGCCATGTGCTGACTCTCGATGATAAAGGATTGGAGCAGGTGTCCTGGCAGTTGGAAAATAAAAATATACGTATTTATATTGATCCGAACCAATATAAAAAAGTTGACATCCCGGTATTACCAATGGGAGAGGCCGACGGGTGGGTTTTTATCGAAGACCGGAAAGGTACTCGTGGTCAGGGGCGAATTGTGATAAACTTTTTTACTATTGACGGAAAATTTGTTGCAAAAACAATGAGTGAACGCGATGGTGGATTTACTTATCTTGGCTTAGCTCCCGGAAAGTATTATGCACAGGTAGATGCCGTGCAAATGGAAAAGTTAAAAATGATTTCAGTGCCGGGGAAAAAGTATTTTGAGATAAAGCAGACAGACTATGGAGACATTGTTAGCGGTTTTGAGTTTGTTGTTAAACGACAACAACAAAAATAACCGCAAGCTGTTGCCTACAGAGTTTGGGGGAATGCAATAAACCTAGCCTGTTTTTAGTTTCGTTTGATTTTATATCAGAGCGTTCTTTTAACTTGCAACGTTCAGCGTATGAATAAATTCCAGGAAATCTTCTTCTTTCTTTAGTCCCAGTTTCTTTTTTATCCGGTAGCGGCTTTTTCTTACGCTGTCGTCCGATATGTTCAGCAAATCAGCAAGCTGAGTGGTGTTGAGTCCCATTAGGTGAGCCGAAATGAAAACCATTTCATATTGAGTAAGTTTTGGGAAACGAGCCGTTAAGTTTTTTATAAAATCAGGATAGGTCTGGTTAAATTTTATTTGGAAAATAGTCCAGTTGTTCCACAATACTGTTTTTTTCCGGTACCTGTTTTTTAATGCCGTAAGTATTTGTATTGAATCTTCCGGGAGTGACGAATTTTGCAACTCCTTATTTATAATATTTTTTAAATCCTGTAAAGTATTATTGATTTCGATAACATTAAATGTTTCTTTTGCCAGTTCCAGTTCTTTCTCTTTCAATTGTTGGCCTAACAATCTATTTTGAGAAGAAACTCGGGAGATGGAGTTATTCTTTTCTTCTACTTCTCTTTGAAGCGTATGTAATTTAAGTGTAACGCTATCCTCAATTCCGGTTATTTTATGTTCGATATAAGAACCCATTTCTGAGTATTTCCTGAGCCGGGAAGAGATTGCATCCAAAAGCTCTTCGCGGGTGAAAGGTTTGGGCAGATAATCATCGGCTCCAAGTTTCATGCCCTGCCGTATATGGTCTCTTTCTGATAAAGCGGTTAAGAAGATAAATGGAATCGGAAAATTTTTATTGCTTTGTTTTAATCGTTTTAATACTTCATATCCATCAATGTTGGGCATCATTATATCACAAAGTATTATATCCGGAGATTTTTTTTTAGCTATTTCAAGCCCCTGCATACCATTCGATGCAGTAAACACTTTAAAATTCTCGAATTGGAGCATATCAGTAATACTTTCCCGAAAGTCCTTTTGGTCTTCTATTAATAGTACCTTTTTCACGTCTTTCAATTTTATTAATGTTGTTGGATTTTTTATTGGGACAGACGCTTTTTGTTTTATGCCAGAAACAATTCCTTTCCCAAAAAAACTCCAAAGCCACAAATTACTACAGTAATTAGTATCTTAGGAGTAAACATTGTATTTGCCAATATACAAAGAAACGAGTATAAATAGTGTATGTTTTGTTATTTTTATTTTAGAAAAAACTTAATTCTTCTTGTTTCGTGTGGTAGGGTAATCCTGTATTTCTGTTTTAATGAGGAAGATATAGGCAACGCAAAGCCGGTTCATTTAATACATAAATTTTTCTCTGTTTTTGCCTTTTTGGGTGGCGGAGTTTTAGTGCTATTTTTTTCTTTTTATTGAAAATCGATTTTTTTTAGGTGATTTATCGTATCCTTTTAGATGATTTTGATGTGTTTTTTTACTATTTTTTGAGCGGCTATCGTTATGTTTGTCGGTTTGTGATAAAGAAGTTTCTCAAAAGAGGCTTCTATACAAATTTGGAACTTATATTGGTCGAATGCACCTTATATTCATCTGAAATTTTTATAAGAATGAGTTGGCAGGAAAGAACCGAATTACTTTTAGGTAAAGAAAAGTTGGAAAAGCTAAAACGAGCCAGTGTATTGGTTGTCGGTCTTGGAGGTGTTGGCGCTTATGCTGCCGAACAATTATGTAGGGCAGGAATTGGTCAAATGACCATTGTTGACAGCGATGTTGTGGACGAAAGTAACCGGAACCGGCAATTGCCCGCACTAATCAGCAATACCGGTAGATTGAAGGGAGAGGTGCTTGCTGACCGATTTCGGGATATAAATCCGGATATCGAATTAACGGTGATTAACGATTACATTGAACACGAGAAGATTATTGATTTGTTGAAAAGTCGGCCTTTTGATTATGTGGTTGATGCAATTGATACATTGTCGCCTAAAGTATTTCTAATTTACCATGCCTTGCAACTAGGCTATAGGGTTGTAAGCTCTATGGGTTCCGGAGGGAAAACCGATCCTGCTCAAGTTCAAATTGCCGATATCTCGAAATCGTACAATTGCCGATTGGCACGAATGTTGCGTAAACGGCTTTCTCGTCTTGGCGTCAAAAAAGGAGTTAATGTTGTTTTTTCGCCCGAAGATATTGATCGAAATGCCGTTCATGTGAAAGATGATAAAAATCAAAAAACAACGGTTGGTACAATTTCGTATATGCCCCCGGTTTTTGGATGCTTTGTTGCCAGTGTTGTTATTCGTAAAATTGTTGGAGACTAAATGTTTGGAGCAAAAAAACGAGCCGTAACATTGTTGATATTCATGTAGATTTTTCCCGTTTAGGTTTTTACTCTTGTTGCCCGGTTTTCAAACCTAACATCATTCTTTCGTTCTTCTTCGTCAACAAAGTCCTATTTTTTGCTGTTAGTGAAGCTTGTTTTTATGAGAATATTTTAAAACTCCTGTGAATATTGTTTCTTTGTGCCATGAAAATCCAGCAATACATACCTTTTTATAAACGTAACCTTCATTTGGCTTTTCCTATTGTTTTGTCGCAGGTAGGACAGATGACGGTAAGCCTTGCCGATAATATGATGGTAGGGCATGTGGGAACAACTGAACTTGCTGCTGCTGCTTTTGCAAATAGTGTTTTTACGATAGGAATGGTTTTTGGGATGGGATTTACCTATGGCCTAACGCCATTGGTTGGCAATTCTTTTAGCCAAAACGATTTTCATTCGGTTTCCAATTGGCTGAAAAATGGTTTTGTTTCTCATTTGGCTGCTGCGGTTTTTTTATCGTTGGTTATGTTTGGAGTATATTGGATTCTGCCGCTTATGGGGCAGCCGGCCGATGTGTTAACGTTGGCAAAACCTTATTATCTCTTGTTGTGTGTTTCTTATTTGCCGTTTATGGTATTTTTTTCTGTCAAACAATTTTTTGAAGGAATTGGCAATACAAAAATGGCAATGCAAATAACACTTACAGCCAATGTTATAAATATATTGGTAAATTATGTGTTTATTTTTGGAAAATTCGGATTTCCTGAATTAGGCTTAAACGGAGCCGGGATTGGTACGTTGGTGTCCCGGATTTTTATGCCACTGTTTTTTGTGGTGTACATAAGTCGTAAGCATACTTATCTGAAATATTTTGTTGATGCTATTGGTCAACGCTTGTCTCGCGAACGCATAATTCGGCTGTTTAAGATGGGAATACCCATTGCTTTTCAGCTAATTGTAGAAGTTACTACATTTGCCATAGGTGCTGTAATGATGGGATGGATGGGGGAGAAACCTTTAGCCGCACATCAAATTGCATTGTGTCTGGCATCTTTTACTTATATGATTTCGCTGGGTGTTGCGCAGGCTAATACTATCAGGGTGAGCCATCAAATGGGCGTGAAGGATTATGCCTCAATGAAAACGGCTGTTTGGGCATCAACGCACTTGGTGTTGGCTTTTATGTTGTTGATGGCATTGGGGTTTGTAGTAGGCCGACATGCTTTGCCCTTGCTTTTTACAAAAGATATTGATGTGGTAATGCTTGCTGCCGACTTATTGATTGTTGCCGCAGTTTTTCAGTTTTTCGATGGTATGCAGGTTATAATGCAAAGCACTTTGAGAGGGATGTCAGATGTTACTGTCCCTATGTTTATTGCGTTTCTGGCTTACCTATGTGTAGGAATTCCGGTTAGCTATGTTTTTGCTTTTTCTTTACATGCCGGTCCCCGGGGAATATGGTTTGGTTTTCTTGTTGGCCTGTGTGTGGCTGCCGTTCTTTTTTATTTTCGTTATAAAAGGAATCTTCGGAAACTGTGAGAAACAACACTCGTTTCATCTTTTTTGCCGGAGGAGAGCTGACAGGAAAGGAAATTGTAGTTTTCAGTCGCAGTTGACAGGAAAAAAAGTCGCAGTAGCAGGGATTGACTAAGGCAAAAGAGAAAAGGTATGTTTGTTAAAGCAAAGATGAAAGTCGCTAAAATCTTTCGGTGTATCCGGAGCAGAAATTACTTTGCATCAAAAAAAGCGGGTTATCTATTCGATAACCCGATAATCCATAGTATAGTTTAGTTAGATAAGAAAACTTATTGGTTTAATAGAGAAAAGGTAGTGTAATAAGTTTCTATTACTGTGAAATAGTGGTGCTAATATAGTACATTTTTGCTATAATTGTTAAATAATCGTAAAAAATATTTGATGTTTCTCATCATGGTTTTGTTTATGTCGAAAACATTATCTTTACCTCTTCCATATATTTTCCATTTCTTCCAAGGTTTTATTCTTTGTTTCAGGAACCATTTTCCATACAAAAACTAAAGACAGGAGGCTCATTAATCCGTAGAAACTATAGGTGAGTCCTCCGCTGAATTCCATCATTGCCGGATAGGTTGAGGAAATAAAGTAGTTGGCAGCCCATTGTGCCGCAACGGCAACAGCAACCGCTTTTCCTCGTATTTTGTTTGGAAAGAGTTCTGAGATCAAAACCCAGCAGATAGGGCCCCACGACATCATAAATGATGCGGTATAGATAATAATGAATACCAGCGTGGCTATGCCGATGATATGCATAAATGATAATGTGGCAATGGCAAACATGCCGACTGCCATTCCTATTGACCCAACCATAAGCAATGGTTTACGTCCCCATTTATCGACCGTAACAATGGCAACCACTGTGAAAATAACATTTATAAGTCCCATGATAATGGTTTGTAGCATTGATGCATCTTTGGCAGCTCCCATGCTTTCGAATATACGGGGGGCATAATACAGCGCAACATTAATACCTACGAATTGCTGGAAAACAGATAGTAATACACCTATTAGAATTACAATTTTTCCGTAAGAAAAGAGTTTCCCGGAGCGACTTACAACTGTTTCTTTTATTTCGCGGAGAATTGTTTGGGCTCGTTCAGATCCGTTTATTTTAGTAAGAATACTGAGTGCTTTAGCATCGTTATTTTTGATGGCCAGGTAGCGTGGTGTCTCAGGAACAAAAAACAGCAATATGCCAAATAAACCCGCAGGAATTGCTTCTGACATAAACATGTGTCTCCAACCTATGCTGTTTATCCATTCTAATGATTTTCCGTTGGCAATGCCCCAGTTAACAAAATAAACCACAAGCATCCCGAAAATAATGGCAAATTGGTTGAGCGATACTAAGCGTCCGCGAATGTCTGCGGGGGCAATTTCGCCGATATACATCGGACTTACGGCTGAAGCTAATCCAACTCCAATACCTCCAATTATTCGATAAAAATTAAACATATATAATAATCCCATTGTGGGGATTCCTTTTTTGAAGAACAGGAATTCGGGGCAGCCTGAGCCTAATGCAGATATAAAGAAAAGAATTGCTGCAAGCTGTAAAGTTTTTTTTCGGCCTAATCTGGAGGCAAGGATTCCTGAAATAGCCCCGCCTATTATACACCCGATAAGAGCACTTGATGTTGTAGCTCCGTGAGCCCAGGAGCTTAGGCCCAGACTGTTGATGAGAAAAGCCTGTATCGATTTTTCTGCGCCCGAAATTACTGCGGTATCATAACCGAAGAGCAAGCCTCCAAGTGTGGCCACAAGGGTAATTACTGTAATGAAAAAGATATTACGTTTCATGTTTGATAATTTGTTGATTTTATGGCTGTTGTTGATTTTTTGCAGCCGCTGCAAGGTAAGTTTTTTTTGTAAAAAAGAAAAACCCGAGACAGAAAACTAATTCTGTTTCGGGTTGTTTTATTTTGTGCTACTCTTTTCAAAAGTTTTAAATGTACATATTAACAATTGCCTCGTACAATTCCTGTTTCCCGCTGATTTGTTTTGGGTCGCCTTTTGTTTTGGCGTAAGCAACTACATCTTCCAAAGTAAGTTTGCCTTCCTCAAATTCCTTCCCTTTTGCTGTATCGTATGAAGCATAACGGTCGGCCACCATTTTTTTGTAAGGAGAGTCTTCCAGAATTGTAGCCGCAGTTTCCAATGCACGTGCCATAACATCCATTGCAGCGATATGGGCAATAAATACATCTTCTTTATCGCTTGAATTACGACGGATCTTAGCATCGAAGTTTGTTCCCCCCCCCTGCATTCCTCCACCTTGCAGGATAACCATCATTGCCTGTGTCAGTTCATATATGTCAATAGGAAACTGGTCGGTATCCCATCCGTTTTGGTAGTCGCCACGGTTTGCGTCAATAGCACCTAACATCCCTGCATCAACAGCACATTGCAGTTCGTGTTCGAAAGTATGTCCTGCCAGTGTAGCATGGTTAACTTCAATATTTATTTTGAAATCTTTTTCCAGTCCGTGTTCTTTTAAAAAGCCAATAACCGTTTCGGTATCAACATCGTATTGGTGTTTTGATGGTTCCATCGGTTTCGGTTCAATTAAGAAAGTTCCTTTGAACCCTTTTGCACGTCCATAGTCGCGAGCCATTTTCAACATGGTTGCCATGTGTTGCTTTTCGCGTTTCATATCGGTGTTTAACAGCGACATGTAACCTTCTCTTCCTCCCCAGAAAACATAAGCTTTTCCGCCGAGGGCAATTGTTGCGTCAATCGCATTTTTAATTTGTACCATTGCGCGTGCAGCAGTGTCGAAATCGGGGTTGGTACTTGCCCCGTTCATGTAGCGGGCATGACCAAATACGTTAGCTGTACCCCACATCAATTTTATGCCGGTTGCTGCTTGTTTTTGTTTGGCATACTCAACAATTGTTTTCAGGTTAGCTTCGTATTCTTCAATGCTATTTCCTTCGCTAACCAGGTCAACGTCGTGAAAACAGTAGTATTCGATGCCTAGTTTTTGCATGAATTCAAATCCTGCATCCATTTTTGCTTTTGCCGCTTCAATCGGGTCTTCAATGTCGAACCATTCGTGGTTAATGGTTGGTGCCCCAAACGGATCCATCATGTTGGCGCATAGTGTGTGCCACCATGCCATGCAGAATTTAAACCATTCTTTCATGGGTTTGCCATAAACTACCTTTTCCGGATCGTAGTAGCGAAATGCCAACGGATTTTTACTCTCTTTGCCTTCAAATTTAATTTTGTCAATACCTTTAAAATACTCTTTTGCTTCCATTTGTATTTATTTTATTGTTAATGTATTTAATTTTTTATCGGTCTGATATCTTATTAATCGTTAGTTGTTTAGATTATTTTCCTGATTATGAGGGATGTGGGTTTCAAAGTTTGTTTTGTCTCGAAACCCGGCAAGTACCTTTTTCTTTTTAGATTTAGATTGCTTTTTGTAGTTGTTTTTTCCAGTTTTCATAGGCCTCTTTATATTGTTCAGCCTTCGAAGTATCCGGTTCGATAACATCTAAACGTTTCAGGTTGGCAAAGGCCTCGTTAAACGATTTGTAATAGCCAGAGCCTACACCTGCTCCGCGGGCTGCACCTACAGAGCCATCGGTGTTGTATAGTTCTATGGTTGCACCTGAAATACCTGCTAGTGTATCCCTGAAAATCGGGCTAAGGAACATATTGGCTTTTCCTGCGCGAATTACAGACGCATTGATGCCAATGTTTTTCATTATTTCCATGCCGTAGTTGAACGAAAATACAATGCCTTCCTGGGCGGCACGCAACAGGTGGGCTTTGTGGTGAATGTTGAAACTAATGCCTTTAAACATTGAGCCAATGTTTTTGTTTTGCAGGACACGTTCGACCCCATTTCCGAAAGGTAAGATTGACAGGCCGTCGGAGCCAATCGGTGCTTTAGAGGCTAGTTCGTTCATTGCTTCGTACGAAATGTTTTCGGCCACCATGCGTTTCAGCCATGCATTTAGAATGCCGGTACCATTAATGCAAAGCAGTACTCCCAAACGTGGATTGTTGGCCGAATGTTGGTGGTTTACGTGGGCAAAAGTATTTACCCTCGATAGCGGATCGTATTTTATTTCGCCGCTTACCCCGTAAACAACTCCCGAAGTACCCGCTGTTGTGGCTATTTCTCCCGGGTTTAAAACATTTAATGATAGCGCATTATTGGGCTGGTCGCCGGCACGGTAACTTACTTTTGTTTTTGTTGAAAGCCCCAGTTCATTTGCTGCTTGCTCCGAAAGATGCCCCGATACTGCAAAAGTTGGAACAATTTCAGGAACAATGTCTTCCGAAAAACCATAGTTTGCGAAAAGTAATTCGGCTAATGCATTTTCTTTGAAATTCCACATAATTCCTTCCGAAAGTCCGCTAACCGTTGTTTGAGATTCGCCGGTAAGCCGCATGGCAATGTAATCGCCCGGAAGCATAATTTTGTACACTTTTTCGTAAATCTCCGGTTCGTTTTCTTTTACCCATTTTAGTTTCGATGCGGTAAAATTCCCCGGAGAATTCAGGAGATTGGTAAGGCAACGTTCGCTACCTATTTCTTCAAAAGCTTTTTCGCCATAGCCTGCTGCACGGCTGTCGCACCAAATAATGGACGGCCGGAGTACTTTGTGGGCTTTGTCGATCATTACCAGGCCATGCATTTGATAGGAAATCCCGATTGCTTCAATGCTTTTGGGGTCAACACCTGATGCGGTAAGTACATCTTTTAAGGCCAGTTTTAAATTTTCCCACCACAATTCAGGGGACTGCTCTGCCCAACCTGCCTTGTGTGCCGTTATTTTCATCTCCTGTTTCGGTTGAAAAGATGAAGCAACAAGATTGCCATTTTCTGCATCAACCAACGAAACTTTTACCGAAGAACTGCCAATGTCAAATCCTAGTAAATACATGTTTTCATATTATTAAAATTGTTTATTTATTTTGGTATAAGATGTAACTCCCGATGAATTTTAATCATTGTTTCCGAAACTTCGAGACAAGTTGTGAGTGTTTTAAAATGTCAAAAATCATGGTCGTTTCAATCTAATTTAATGTTATGGTGCTGCATTTTTGTACAGCCTGGTTTTAATATTTTTTGAATGCCGGAGATGTTATTAAATGTTTTATTTCCGACTATTACTTTTCGATTGTTATTTTCTTGTCTGTTCTGTTCTGTTTCGGTTGTAAAAATAGATGCATTTGTTAAAGTTTCAAAGAAGAAAGAGAATGTTTTAGAGCATGGATTGAACCAAGGTTATTTTTGTAGTTCTTTTTAATGCGATATCTTTCTGACTATTTGTTGCAGCTTTTCAAAAGGATAGTAGAACCTACATATTTTTTTTGTGCGAATGTCAATTTTCTTATATTGAACTCCTTATTTTGAGTTCAGTAGGGACTTCGAATTGCATGGGCTGATTTGATTTTACAAATTCGGCGGCTTTTTGTCCCATCAATTCAAAATTGGTAGACATTACGGCAATCCCGTTTTTTACGTATTTTTTCATCGGGGTTTCGTTGTATGAAATTACGCCGGTTTCTTTCCCGGGGGTAAAACCTTTTTCAGCACATTGGTCGAGATAGTCGGCAAGTGTCCGGTCGCTTACTAGGAAATACAGCTTGCCGCTTTTTACCAGAAATTCGTCTTTATTGAAAATAGCGGAATGGGCGATGTTGTTGTCGGCACAGAATTTTCTGAAAAAATCAATGGCTTCTTTGGGGTGATAGGTAAAGACAGGGTAATAAAACACGAATTCGTCGTATTTTTTTATGAGGTCGATTTTATTACTCAGGCATTTGTAAATAGCTGTCCCAAAATTCTGGAAAACTGCTGAAAGGTTTTTGGATGCACGAATTTTCCAGTCAATAATAAGCAATTGTTCGGTTGGTATTTTTGCAATAATTTTAGGTACCTGGGGATGGTCGAAATTCATAACAATGTATTTGCTGTATTTGCCGAGGCTCTCGTCAATTGTTCTTTCAAAATTCCGAATGTTGTAGTGGTGAAATTGCAGGTCAACACTAACATCTTTGGGCAAATGATTCAGGAAAGCATGGTAGAGCACTTCTTTGTAAGCTTTAAATGTGTCGAGAAAAAGAAACACTTTTGTTATTTTATGCTTTACAAAATATCCCCGGTTGGGAACCGATTCAACAATGCCCCGTTTTTTTAGTTCGGCATAAGCTTTAAAAACAGTATCGCGAGAGAGTTGGGTTTCCTGCATAACCTGATTTACCGAAGGCAACATCTCTTCCTGTTTTAGCTGATTTTTTCCAATGGCATCAACAATGGCATCAACCAGTTGTTGGTATTTTAAAGTGCTGGAATTGTTGTTAATATTTAAATTTAACTTGCTCATTTATACTTCCTGATGAAATGGTCTGTGTTTTTTTTGTGAATTAGAGACTGAAATTATGATTTAATTTTTGAGTACATAAAAACACTTCAATACCGTTTTTGTGCTATTCTGTTTGTATTGGTGTTCTGTTCTGTCCTGTAAAACTATAAATAATTTGGCTTAATCCGAATTTTGAGTATTAAAATTGATGCGTTTGGAAGATAATAAAACCGTAAACAGCAAAACGAAGCAGGCGAAACAAGGCGTATTTTAGGTAGCGTTTTGATGGATATCCTGCCGACCCTACTAATAAACATACGGCCGACCAGGGAACTGGTGTTAATGCTGCCACAATAATAAGAAAGATGCCATATTTTTTGACCTGTGGCATCAGGCTCCTGAAAAATTTTCGTTCAAGGTATTTATAGGTTTTGTTCTTATAGAAGAAGCGCCCGATAAGAAAAGTAAAGTAACTCATCAGGTACGAAATTCCGGCCAATAAAGTTAAATTAACGAGGTAATACAGCGGATCTGATTTGTTGACAGCCCAAATCATAAACATTTCGGGAGGAATAATGCCAAAGAAGAATTCCGAGATACAAAAGATTAGGTAGATAATCCCCGGACGTTCGTAAAAACGTTCAATCCATCCGTCAGGAGCATGCGATAGAATTACATCACGGAACAGAAAATATACCGTTAGTAATAAAGCCATCCATGCCAGGCCTTTCAACCCGTTACGAAGTAAAAATTTTATACGCGGATTTAGTTTCATGTTCTTTTTGTATAAATTGGTCGTTTTATTTTCCAGACATTTTTGAATGCTTGCAAATGTACGATAAAAAGTTCGGGACCCTTCGAGATTTTTGGTTTAAACTGCAACAATTTAAAGGGTTTTAAGAGTTTGATAAAGTTTTAAATTTATTGTATTCTTTTAATCGTACTATTGTAGAATTGAAATAAATCAGAAGGTATTAATACCAGGCCATAAGAATATCAATCACAATTGGTGCTAAAATTGCCGTGAAAATACCATTTATAATTAATCCTACGCTGGCAAAGGCTGCATGTTTTCCACCCAGTTCCATTGCTTTCATTATTCCCAGTCCGTGAGAAGCCGTTCCAAGACAGATACCTTGTCCCATTGGGCTTTTTATTCTTGAGTATTTTAGAATTTCTAACCCGATAACACTTCCCATGATTCCGGTAATAATAACAGCCGAGGCGGTTAAGGCTTCGTTTCCGTTAATAGTTTTGCATACTTCTAAGGCAATAGGCGTGGTTATCGATTTGGGTGCCAGCGATGCAATAATCGTTTTTTCGACGCCAAAAAGCATTGCAATGCCACAAACCGAGATGATGCCGATTAAGCTACCGACAAATTGTGATACCAAAATAGGAATAAGCTGTTTTTTTATCTTTTCAATTTGAAGGTATAACGGAATGGCTAATGCAACTACTGATGGCTGTAACCAAAAATCAATATACTTTCCTGCTTTTTCATATTGATTGTAGCTGATGTCGAATATTAGTAAATACCCGATAAGAACGGCCGTGGTTATAAGAATTGGACTTAAAAGTGGCGATTTTACCTTTTTTTGAAGGATTCCGGTTGCGAAAAATAAAACACAGGTAAGAAACAATAACCAGAACGGATTTTGTAAAAACTCTTTCATTTATAATTGTTTATTTTTTAGGTAACTTATAGAACTCGCCCCAATAAATCGGGGTTCGTTTCACCTGTCCGAATTTTTGTATAGCCTATCTGTTATGTGAGAAAAAATAGCAGTCATGCTCCTGTGCGCCTCAGTTATTATCTCAGCCATGGGCTATTTCATTTTTTTGTGCTTTTACGTAAAAACTGGTACACCTTTCCGGTAGTGAATAAAACCAGTGCAGTACTTATTACAACCGCAGTGGTAATGGCTACCCAGTTGTTGGCTATTAGTTTGAAATATAGCATAACCGAAATACTGGGCGGGATAAAAAAGAGACCTAAATTCCCCACCAGCACATCTGAGATACCTTTTACCCATTCTAATTTAATCCATTTTTTATGTAACGAAAAAGTGAGCAAAAGCATTCCGATTAAACTTGCCGGAAAATGAATGCCGGTGATGTAAACAATCAGTTCGCCGAGTGCCAGAAAACCGAAAATTACAATGATAGATACAAGTATCATATTTTGATTTTTAAGCCGACAAAATTACTGAAAATAATGGATGGCCGTAGATTGATGGCCAATGCATGTGCTCCGAAAACGGAAAAATTAATAAATGGGAGAATTCGTGATTAATTGTATCCTTTTTTTACGATTCAAATACCTTTAACACCTCGTTATCGGACAGGTACCACAAATAGCCTTCTACTTTGCTAAAACCGGAATCTTTTAGGATTTGGGCATAGCCTTTGATTTGTTTGTTGTACTTGCCCGGCATTTTTTCTCCGGTTTTGTAATCTACCACAATGGCTGTATCGTTCGTACACATAATACGGTCGGGACGAAATAATTGTTTGCAGGTGAGCAGGTTGCGTTCGTTTAGTACCTGGAGCGTTCCGTCAAACCAGTGTTTTACCTCTGGAAGTTGAAGGTTTTTCAGAAGAGTGTCTTTTGTGGTTTCCAATTCTTTTTTGTTTATTTTTCCGTTGAGGAAAGCTTTTTCGCAGGCTACCTCTACATCTTCTGTTGTTTGAATTTCCGACAGGATTTCGTGGATTAGATTTCCTGTATTTCTTTCGGAATGGTGTTTCTCTCCTTCAATCCGAAAATCTTCGCCCGAAAGCCGGAGCTTTATCCGTTCGTTAAAATTACTGAACTGGTAGCTGCGAATAAGCGTTGTTTTCGTATCTTGTAACGAAGGCTCTTCCTTTTGAATTGACCCGTATTCAAAAATAAGCTTTTCGGTATCGAAAGCATCCCTGAAATGCTGCTCTCCTGACACTTTTGTTAAAGCCAGTAACAGCATCTTTTCTATTCCCGAACCGGAAAAACTGCCGTCTTTATTTTCTTTGGGCGCCGGGCTGTTGATAAAAAGTGCCGATTTTGCCCGTGTAAATGCAACGTATACAAGATTTAACGTATCGATATAAGAATTTGCTTTTTCAGTATAATAATAAGATGCAAATTCCGAATTCTGCATGGTTGTGTCGGCTTGTACCGGTAATTTTGGGAACCGGTTAAAAGGAGCCGATAGGGGAGTGCACCAAAGTATTTTCTGTACATCTTTTTTGCTCTGCGTTTCCCAGTTAAAGAAAGGAATAAGCACCGCTTTGTATTCCAGACCTTTGGATTTGTGTACGGTTAACAGTCGAATTGCATTGGTTTCTTCGTTTACATTTACCGAAGTTTTATATCCTTTTTCGTTCCACCATAACAGCAGGTTCGACAAGTCATTGTACAGGTTTGCTTTTAGTTCGCCGGCCTTGTCTGTTAAGGTTTGAATAAAAGGAAGTTCGTTTTCCAGTTTGAAAAAACCGAACAAAGAGGCGATGTGTGTAATTGTTTCGTCTAAAGAGGCGAGTTGGATTTTATTTTTTGCAGCTGCAATTTTATTGCCTAATTCAGAGTCGAAAAGTGTTTCGAAGTTTTTGTTTAATTGCCATTCATTGTTACTTTGAGGCGCTGTTCGGTCTTGTTTTAAGCCGCAAAACCAAAGGTTCAACAACGTGGCTTTGGTAACAGGATTTCCCGGGTCAATTAAAAACTCAACAACATGAATGATGAACAATACTGCTTTGGAGGCATTTAAAAATAACGATTCATTTGATAATACCGATAATTCGTATTTTGAATTTTCCGGATTTTCTCCCGCTTTCATAAAACCATCAATAATTGGGGTTCCTTCGCTGTTTTTCCGGATAAGTATCGCTATTTCTTTAGCCTGTATATTATTGTCCTGTAATGTTTTTACCTGCTCTATTAAGCGAGTTACCGATTCTTCCTGGAAGTTTTCATTGTCAGTGAAATTAACCTGGATGAAACCCTCGTTTCTTGCTGATTGTTTCCCGGGAGTTTGTTGAAAAGCAGCATATATTTTTTGAAATTTCTTAATATGGAGTTCGTTATTTTCAATGTTGGAGAATAATTCGCCTTCAAAAACGTTTAGGAATGCCGCAAAAATATGGTTATTAAAATCGATAATGTGTTTATCGCTGCGCCAGTTATATTGAAGCGTAAAATCTTTTTTCTGTTCCGGCGTAAAATCGTTGTCTAATTGTTCGGCCAGGATGTTCCAGTCGCTGTTGCGCCATCGGTAAATCGATTGTTTCTCGTCGCCCACAATAAGACTTGAATGCCCTTCGGAAAGCGAATTGGTAATAAGTGGCTTAAAATTATTCCATTGCAATTGGGAAGTATCCTGAAATTCGTCGAGCATAAAATGTTTGTAGTAAGTTCCCAGTTTTTCATAAACAAAGGGAGTGTCGCTTTGCCCGATTATTTTGCTTAATAAAATGTTGGAATTCGAAAGCGGGAGTATTCCCTTTTCGTGCAACAAACCCTGTATTTCTTCTTTTAGGTCGATAAGAATTCCGAGTGTGCGAGCCTGTTTGAGCACGGCGAGTGCTGTATTGTACTGCCTTAGGTTTTGGTCGTAAAACGCAATTATGTCAATGAGCAGGGGCCGAAGTTCCTGTTCTGCAATGGCAATGATTTCTTCTCTTTTTTTATTGGTTTTTGTAACCCATTTTTCGGATAGATCAGCCGAGTCGCGTACGGTTTTTGTGAAATTTGGGCATTGTCCGCTGCTTAATTTCAGGAAGAATGTTCCGATGCTCCTGTTTTTTCCTCCTGAAAAGTCAGCGGCAGTAAGGTTGCTGTTATTCATTCGGACAACAGCTTCCTGCCCTTTCTTTTTTAGTGTATTTTCAAAAACTTTTTTTATTTGCTGAAGTTCTTTAACTAAGCTGGAAAGGCTTTCACGGGTATAAATGCTCTCTTCGTCATCCGAGAAAAAGACCTGGAAATTTTCACGAAAAAGCTCGGCTCCCATTTTTTTTATGTCATTATCCAGACGTTGACTGCTATTGTTTTGTATTTTTTCGCGACTGTAATCTTTTAACCATTTCAGCAGCTTTTTATCGTCGTTGATATTGGCAAACATCCGGTCTGTAGCTTCTTCCAAAAGGATGTCGTTGTCTAAGTCGACTGTAAAATTGGGCGAGATTCCCAGTTCGCGGTTGAATGATTTTATTACTTTTTGAGTAAACGAATCAATGGTATTTACCGAAAAACGATTGTAGTCGTGAAGGATATTTTTGAGCACCTGGCCGGCACGTTGCCGGATAAACTGTTCGCTGTAATTGCCTGATTTTTGTAAAACGTCTAAGTATCCGGAATTTTCGCCGGTAGCCAGTTGGTGTAACTGTTCCAGTATACGGCTTTTCATTTCGCCGGTAGCCTTGTTGGTAAAGGTAACCGCCAAAATGTGTTTGTAATTGTACGGATTGTTGAGGATGAGTTTCAGGTATTCAACAACAAGTTGAAAAGTTTTTCCCGATCCGGCAGACGCTTTGTAGACATTTAGCATACGAAAGATTTTGGATTGTACCATTTATATTTATCCTACGGAGGAAAAGGACTATTGTTCTTTTCAACACTTACGCCGGCTTCTATTTTAAATTTTTTGGATACTTTGTATTGCAGGAATAAGGTTGACCCGTACGAATCGAACTGTCGACTGTTTTTGTTTGGAAAAGGAGCCGATAGTACTGAATTGGCACCGTAACTAAAACCTCCGATTGTGATTTTATCGTTGATTTTTGTTACAGAACCACTTAGCATTTTACTGTTATAGAAAAAAGGAGACAGCCCTGTTTGAAAAGGTGATTGCCTGATTAGCGGGCTTTGTTCACTAAATAAAGCCCTGCTGTTAAAAAATTCTGAATCGAAATATTGAGTTTGATGTATTTCTTTAAAATCAAATTTTGGAAACTGTAATTTGCTGAATGACAGGGATATTTTAGGTAAATCGATTTCGGGTTGAAGCGAAAGGGGTGATGGTTGGACATACATGGTTGTGTCTTCATCCGGCATCATCAGTACAGGTCCTTCCTGTGCCATTACTTTCAGTGTTAAAAAGGGCAATATGAGAAAGACAAAATGCTTCATTAATTATTTTAGTTCATTTTTTTATATACCGTTTTAATTTCCTTGTATAGTTCGTCGCTTACTTTGTATAACGGTGGCCTTAATACGTTTTCAATTGTTTGCTGAATGTTCATCAGTGCTTTAATTCCCCCGGGATTCCCTTCTTTAAACATTAGTTGAAACAATTCAATGAGTTCGAAATGAATTTTTCGGGGTTCGCTGTAATTGTTGTTTAAAACAAGGTGCATTAACTCGCTGATTTTTTCCGGAAGAGCATTGGCAACAACCGAAATTAGCCCCTTGCCTCCTATTGACGAAATGGTGAGAGCCAGCAGGTCGTCTCCCGAAATTAACGTAAAATTGTTGGGCGTGTATTTCAGTATTTTTGTCATTTGCGTATGGTTGCCGGAGGCTTCTTTTATGGCAACAATTTTATCGGAAGCCATGGCCAGTCGTGCAACAGTTTCGGCCTGAAGGTTAACGCCTGTACGTGATGGAACATTGTAAAGGATAATCGGAACCGGGCTGGCTTTTGCCACTTCAATATAATGGCGATACATGCCCTCCTGGGTTGGTTTGTTGTAGAAAGGAGTAACGACCAATATCCCGCTAATTCCGTCGAAATTAAATTTATCGATTTGTTTCAGCACTGCCTGGGTGCAATTTCCTCCCATGCCTACCACAACCGGAAGTCCTCCTGATTTTTCCTTGATAAGGTCTACTATATTTGTTTTTTCCTGCGAAGTAAGAGTGGCTGTTTCTGCTGTTGTGCCAAGGGCAACAAGATAATCCATTCCTTTGTTTACCTGGTTTTCAACAATTGTTTCAAGCGATTTGTAGTCAACCTGGTTATCTTTAGTAAATGGGGTAATTAAAGCAACCCCTGCTCCTGTAAAAAGCTGGCTCATTTATTCTGTTTTTTATTTAACTGCGAAAGATAGAAAATTTGTTGTTCTGCAAGAAATAACGCGCTTTGATTTTCTTTGATATGAATATTTAAATCGAAATAATTTTGTTCATCCTTAGAGCTGCCAATTTTAAAATCAGCATTAGTTAGTGCGGTTAGGTAATTAAGAATGAAATTTTGTTTTGGGGTAATATTTAGCAATACATCGAAATGAACCGAAAGAAAATTGTTGATTTTTTCGTTTTTAGGGAGCCCCCACCAGTTCAGGTCTGTTATTGTGAGTCCGTCTTTGTCGTCGGGCGGATTGCTTATTTTGTCGAACACGCAAAAAGTACGAACAATTTCCTGTTTGAAAAAATTACGCAGGTAATTAACCGCTTCCTTTTGTGAGGGATGCCAAATAATGCCTACTTTTTTTATGTCTTCCCTTTTGGGGGCAACAGGGGCTCTTTTTATTTTTGTATATTCATTTTTTAATATTCGTTCGCGATACTTCTGTTTTATGTTCATGATGCAAAGGTAGTAATAATTAGTAGCTTAATCTTCTAGCATTTTTATAAAATCGTCTTCCGAAATCATGGGGATATTGAGTTTGGTAATTTTTTCCAGTTTCGCGGGACCTATATTATTCCCGGCAAGCAGGTAGCTGGTTTTTTTTGAGATAGAACCTGTATTCTTTCCGCCATTTTTTTCTATTAGCTTTTTTAATTCATCGCGCGAATGTTGTTCAAAGGTGCCTGAAATTACAATGTTCAGCCCGGTAAGTTTTTCACTTCTTCCTTTTAATTGCTCTTCGCTGATTGCAAATTGCAAACCATGGTCTTTCAGTTTTTGTACGATTTCGAGGTGTTTTTCCTGTGCAAACCAGTCAACAACGCTTTCTGCGATTTTGTCGCCAATCTCGTCAATTTCAATGAGTTGCTCTTTGTTTCGTGTCTGAATGTTTTTGATGGTATGTAATTTTTTTACCAGTGTTTTGGCAACCGTTTCTCCCACAAACCGGATTCCAAGGGCAAAAAGTACACGCTCGAACGGAACTTCTTTGGATGCCTCCAGCCCGTCGATGATGCGTTGTGCCGATTTATCTGCCATTCGTTCCAGTGATTCCAGCTGGTCTTTTTTCAGAGCATACAAATCGCTTATGTTATGCACCAGTTTTTCGTTGAACAAAAGTTCAATGGTTTCAGAACCAATCCCGTCAATATCCATGGCTTTTCGACTGACAAAATGCTCTATTTTTCCTTTTATCTGGGGCGGGCACACATCTTCGTTGGGGCAGTAAAAAGCGGCTTCTCCGTCTTCTCTAACCAATTTTGTTCCGCATTCCGGACAATTTTTAATAAAGCATACGGGAACGGACATCGGGTGGCGTTTGGCGATATCCACGCCTGTTATTTTAGGAATAATTTCTCCGCCTTTTTCAACAAAAACCGTATCGCCCATGTGCAGGTCAAGGTTTTTAATGATATCGGCATTGTGTAGCGATGCGCGTTTTACTACGGTTCCGGCGAGTTGTACTGGTGTAAGATTGGCAACCGGTGTAACAGCACCGGTACGCCCTACCTGGTACGATACCGACTCTAATACTGTTGCAACACTTTCTGCTTTAAATTTGTATGCAATAGCCCAGCGGGGTGATTTGGCTGTAAAGCCCAGGTTATCTTGTAATTTTTTTGAGTTTACTTTTATTACCACACCGTCGGTAGCTACTGGGAGTTTGAAACGTTCGGTATCCCATTTTCGGATATAAGCAAAAATTTCTTCTAAGTTTTGGCAGCGTTTTGTATTGTTCGAAATTTTAAAGCCCCACTCCCTGGCTTTTTGCAGATTCTCGTAGTGCCCGTCGGCAGGGAGCCCATCTCCCGGGAGGTAATACAAATAAGCATCTAACTTTCGGGTGGCCACAAGCGATGAGTTTTTCATTTTTAGTGTGCCGGCAGCCGTATTGCGTGGGTTGGCAAGCAGTGGTTCGCCTTTTTGTTCTAATTCTTTGTTTAACGCATTAAAAGTATCGAACGGCATTAGTACTTCACCACGTATTTCGAACTGTTCAGGATAGTCGTTTCCCCTTAGTTTTAGCGGGATTGAGCGTATCGTGCGTATGTTATTGGTAACATCGTCGCCTCTTACTCCGTCGCCACGGGTTACGGCGCGCGTTAGTTCCCCATTCTCGTAAGTGAGGCTGATAGACGATCCGTCGAATTTTAGCTCACAGACATATTCGCAGTCTGTCCCGATAATTTTTTTTATTCGTGCATCAAAGTCTTTTATTTCTTCTTCTGAATAGGCATTCGATAACGATAGCATCATGTATTTATGCTCTACCTGTTCGAAATCGCTGTTGAGGTCGCTCCCTACACGTTGCGTGGGAGAATTGGGGGCATTTATTTCGTATTCTTTTTCCAGCTTTTCGAGCGTTTTCATTTTCATGTCGAAGTCAAAATCGCTGATTTCCGGCTGAGCCAATACATAATATTTATAATTGTGTTCGCTGAGTTCTTTTTGTAGGGCTTTAATTTTTTCTATTGCTTCTTCTTTTGTCATTCCGTTCTTATTTCAGGAGTTAAAAATAGAGAAAGATTTTTGTTTTTTTTCTTTAATTTTGAGTCAAAAGTAATATTATGATTCGTAATCTTATAAGAAAGAATCGCAGTTATCGTCGTTTTGATGAAAGCGTGAAGATTCAGAAAGAACAAATTTTGTCGTGGATTGATTTGGCTCGTATGTCGGCAAGCGGGCGGAATAATCAACCCCTGAAATATGCGATTGCAACGGATGCTGAAAAATGTGCGGAAATATTTCCTTGTTTGGGGTGGGCAGGGTACTTAAAAGATTGGACGGGGCCCGGGGAAAAAGAACGGCCGGTTGCCTATATCGTGGTTTTGAAAGACCATCAGGTTTCTGATAAACATTATTGCGACGATGGAATTGTCATGCAGAGTATCTTGCTGGGAGCTGTAAATGATGGATTTGGAGGTTGTATTATTGGAACGGTGAACAGAAAAAAGATTGCCCGGATATTAAATTTGCCGGAACATCTGGAAATATTGTGGATTGTTGCTTTGGGTAAACCAGCCGAACAGATTGTATTGGAAGAGGTAGCGGGTGATGTTAAATACTGGCGCGACGATTCGGAAGTTCATCATGTCCCGAAACGGAGACTAGAGGATGTTGTTGTGGTGCAAAATTAGTTAAGAAGAAGTGATTTAGTAATCGGGTTCGTTATTTATTTAGTTGATTGGGATAAGGTAGATACGAATGGCCATTTTTTATATTGAGCACGCATCCATTGTTTGTTTTTCAAATCGATTTAAATTTTTAATCTCATTCCTGATTCTGCTGCTGATAGCGGGGACTTTGTGCAGAACTGTTTTTTGTGTATTTTTGCAGCGGCGAGCTGCTTTATCGTTCTTTGTCGGATGACGGAGAGAGGAAAGTCCGGGCAACGCAGGGCACTGTGCTTCTTAACAGGAAGATCTTTGAAAGAGGATAGCAACGTAGCAGAAAATAACCACCTGTCGTTTGGCAGGAACGGGTGAAAAGGTGCGGTAAAAGCGCACCGGTAATGATGGTGACATCGTTAGCCGTACGTCTCTCAGGTTGCAAGGCCATGTATATTTCGGTTGTTTGCCGCTGTTGCGGTACAGCAAAACGGCCCGTTTTGTTCTTGGCGCACAATAGAGCCGGAAGGGGTAGGCTGCATGATTCTGTCAGTAATGGCAGGGCCAGATAAATGATAAAGGATTCGTTTTTTATTTTTTTTTACGGATTACAGAACCCGGCTTACAGGCTTGCCATTTTTTTTTGAAAAGAATTTGATAGAACGGGATGTGAATGTTTGCATCCCGTTTTTTTGTGCCCCAAAGATCGAAATGAAATTATATGGATTCAAAACAGAACTTGTTGAAAGATAGTCCACAAAATAAGAAAAAAAACAAGCAAAATATAATCTTTTGTGGAGTAATCTCCTGAATGTTAATGGGGTATGGTGTTTGGGCAAAACAAATCCCCGGAAAAGGTCAAAAAGGCACAAAATCGGGGTTTCTTCATTTCAGATCATGTCTAAAGTACAAAGATTTTGCGATTATCAGCACCAAATTAGTTTAATTGTTTCCCCGACGATTTTTTATTGTTCCAACAAGAGTTTTACGCCAGTAAATTGGGACAAATTTATCGGGCAATACCGTGGCCGATTAGTTTGATCATTAGGATTAAAAGAACACACCAAAGGATTGCAATCCATTTTTAGTCCTCGCGGGAAAATAGCATTGATGTTCCTGAAGCATTATTCATGTTGTTCGGATGAAGATTTGTAGGAACAGCAATGCCAATATTCATTATCAGTTCTTTTGTGACATTTTCTTGCCTTTAGGTATAAACTAACGAATAATAAATTGATAAGCGACATCCGTTGCGAGCTAGCAGGGCAACTTGATATTGTAAGGGAACAGAAGGAGTTGTCTTTCCAATGGTTGCCTTACATGGAAGATTTACGTTCGGCAACCACAGATGCAACCTGTCGCAAGAGTGCAGTTCGTTATCCCACAAATTAAAAATTATTATGGGAATTGGTAAATTGGAGTTACCGGCAAATGAAAGAGTTATGTAATGCATTACCAATAAACCTTCCCCGTACTAAATACAATAAATGGGCATCACGCTATTATCAATATGCACGCAAACGTAGAAAACCGGTAAAGGACAAAGGAATCTTAACACGAGCCTTATTGAATCTGCTTTCTATTTTTGAAACTTTTCGGCGCATTGTCCCGAAGTTTTTCAATCAGCTTTGGTGGATGCGTCGAAGAAGTTTGTGTGTTCATTCTATCCCCCGGATTTTGTCCGGAGTTATTGTTGTTCAATCTGTCCCGGGTTGTTGGCGACCAATGAACTTTGAGTTTTTATTTTATTATATGGGACAATTCTAATACACCAGACCTGATAGGTGTATCTCAAAATAACAAGGGCTGTTTATTTCTGTACCTTTTCTTTGTGTATATCTGAAACAACTGCATTTAACAACTTTTCTTCTTGGTCTGCACAATATTCCCAGAACATAACGCCTGCCAATCCGCGTTGTTTTAAATAATCAATTTTCAGGGCTATTGATGTTTCATCCTCATACGAAATAAATGTTTTCTCTGCCGGGTTCCATAAGTACGGGGCTTTTGCCGTATCATCCCAATAGCGAGTGAAGCCATTGGCATTAATATTTTTACAGAAATCTTTATAATCAATACCCATACCTACGGTTTTAGCTTTGTTGAAGAGTATTTTATTGTTTTGGGCTTCAACACCTTTCCATATTCGTCCGTAAAACGGAATGCCTAAATTTAGTTTTTGTGCCGGAAATCCTGCATTGATGTGTAGGTTTACTGCATTTACAACACTGTTCATATCCAGTTCCGGATTTGCCGATGGGTGCAAATTACTATGATGACCGTTTGTATTGTGCCATCCGTTGTAAAAATCGTAGGTCATAATGTTTATAAAATCGAGACATTTTCCGAGTTCTCCTAACTCTGTATTTTCAACATAGGTTTTATCTGCACCTGTGGCAATTGTTAGTAAATAGTGTTTGTCAGTACCAGCTTTATCCAGTTCGGCCCGAACTGCTTCTAACATAAGCGTAAAATTGTGGACATCTTCCGGCCTGTGTGTGTTACCGGCTCCTGATTGATTCGGATACTCCCAGTCCAGGTCAATGCCATCCAGATTATATTTTTTTACCAATGTTGCACAACTCCGCGCAAATACATCGCGGGACTCGGCCGTTAGTGCAACATCCGAAAAAGCGCCAGACCACGACCAGCCTCCGATTGAAATGAGAACTTTGAGTTTCGGATTCTTTGTCTTCAGTCCAATTAATTGTTTTAAATCGTTGGGTGTTAAATTTTTTCCGTCGATTTTTGTGGTGTCAAAAACGGCTTTCCCATTACGAATGTTTCCAAAAGCGTAATTAATATGTGTAATGCCCGAAACATCAATTTTTGTAAAATCGAAATCGCGGTATCCGGCCACATACGCTACTACATTGTAGGCTTTTTCCTGACCCGATTTTGTTGTTTTTATTGCTTTCCTGTTTCCTGAATGGCATCCTGACAGGACAACAACTACTACTATTAAAATTGAAAAAGAAAGGATACTTCGTGTCATCGTAAATTGCTTTTTATTTTGGGTATAAAAATATTGTTTTTAATCGTTCAAAATCAAAAACTTTTTAAAAATATTTGAAATATCGTTCATTCATTTGAAAAAAATAATAAAAATAACGTATTTTTGAAAGCAAGTTTAATGCAGAAAAATATAATATTGAAAACAAAATCGACCAACCCTGCTTTGTGGGTGCCAACGGCCTATTTTGCAATGGGGCTTCCTTTTATTGCGATTGCCCAGGCTTCGGTGCTTATGTATGAGAGTTTTGATGTATCTGATTCGCTGATTGCTTTCTGGACATCGTTAATTATGCTTCCGTGGACTTTAAAGCCGCTTTGGAGTCCTGTTCTGGAAATGTTTAAAACAAAAAAACATTTTGTTGTTGGTACGCAGTTGGTAACCGGAATTACTTTTGCCCTGGTTGCTTTTTCGCTGCCATTGAATCATTTTTTCGCCTATTCTATTGGCTTGCTGGCAATAATTGCCATTAGTGGTGCAACCCACGATATAGCTACCGATGGTGTTTATATGAATGTTTTGTCGCGTGATCTGCAGGCCAAATATATTGGTTGGCAGGGAGCTGCCTATAATCTTGCAAAAGTTTTAACGGCCGGAGGATTGGTATATCTGGCCGGGCAGCTGGAAGAACATCTAGGAGTGCTCCATGCATGGATGGTGGTAATGGGAATATACGGCGTAGTTATGCTTGCGCTGGCTCTGTATCATATCCGTATGTTGCCGTCGGGAGGTGCTGCTACCGAAGTAAAATCGGTGCGTGAAGGATTTGAAACGCTATGGGATGTAATTAAAACTTTTTTTCAGAAAAAATATATTGGCTGGTACATTGCTTTTATTGTAATTTATCGTTTTGCCGAAGGATTTGCTATAAAAATAGCTCCTTTGTTTTTTAAAGCAGCTGTTGTCGAAGGGGGGCTGGGGCTAACAACTTCACAGATTGGTATTGTGTATGGTGTTTTTGGTGCCGCTGCATTTGTCCTCGGTTCAATACTAGCCGGTTATTATATTGCCAGACGGGGATTAAAGAAATCTTTGTTCTCGCTGGTTTGTATTTTTAACATACCATTTGCCGTATATGCTTATCTTGCAATGACACAGCCTTCTGATATCTACATTATTGGAGCAGCTGTTGTTTTTGAATATTTTGGCTATGGTTTTGGCTTTGTGGGCTTAACCTTGTTTATGATGCAACAGGTAGCTCCCGGAAAATACAAAATGGCACATTATGCTTTTGCCAGCGGAATTATGAACCTTGGCTTTATGTTACCCGGATTAGTTAGTGGTTTCCTTAGCGACTGGCTGGGATACCGCATATTTTTCCTTTGGGTATTGGTGGCAACAATCCCTGCATTTTTTGCTGCCCGTTTAGTCCCTTTTTCCTATCCTGACAAAGAGGAAAAGAAAAATGAAATTGATGCAGGGGAAAATTAATGCCGGATATTGGCCAACGAAAAGAGTGATATTACTTTCTGGCGGTAGTTCATCTCAATAAAATTGTATATTGAAAAATAAATTGAACAGAATAAAATAAATACTATGACAAAAAAAGGAAACATACCATTTGAAGAACGTCCTCAGGATTGTACGGATGTCATGTGGAGGTATTCAAAAAATCCAGTTATAGGGCGTTACCAGATACCTTCTTCAAACAGTATTTTTAATAGTGCTGTTGTGCCGTTTGAAGATGGTTTTGCCGGAGTATTTCGCTGCGATAATAAAGCGGTGCAAATGAACATTTTTGCCGGTTTCAGTAAAGATGGCGTCAACTGGGACATAAATCATGAACCCATTGATATGGTAGCTGGGAATACCGATATGATTGAGTCGGATTACAAATACGACCCCCGTGTAACTTGGATTGAAGACCGTTATTGGGTAACCTGGTGTAATGGCTATCACGGGCCTACAATTGGTATTGCTTATACTTTTGATTTTAAAACTTTTCATCAGTGCGAAAATGCCTTTTTGCCTTTTAACCGGAACGGGGTGCTTTTCCCTGAAAAAATTAACGGGAAATATGCAATGCTAAGTCGTCCGAGCGACAATGGACATACTCCTTTTGGTGATATATACATTAGTTATAGTCCCGATATGAAATACTGGGGAGAACACCGTTGTGTGATGAAAGTAACTCCCTTCGAACAGAGTGCCTGGCAATGTACCAAGATTGGTGCCGGATCGGTGCCGATTAAAACAAAAGACGGCTGGCTCGAATTTTACCACGGTGTTATTAATACCTGTAACGGTTTTAGGTATTCAATGGGGGCTGCCTTGCTGGATTTGAAAGATCCGTCGAAAGTCCTTTGCCGCACGCAGCCTTATTTGTTGGCTCCTGCTGCGCCTTATGAACTTGCCGGTGATGTCCCGAATGTTGTTTTCCCCTGTGCTGCTCTTTCTGATGGCGAAAAAGTTGCCCTTTATTATGGTGCTGCCGATACTGTAGTGGGAATGGCTTTCGGTTATGTTCAGGAGATTATTGACTTTGTCAAAAATAACTCACTGTAGGCAGAAAACCCATGGATATTAGATTTTAGACAGACAGAATTATCTAATGTCTAAAGTTTAATATCTAAGTTTTAATTCTTCCAATATTTCAATGTATTGCTGAATGCCGTTGATGATTTCGCTTTTGTAAATGTATTCATCGGCTGTGTGCGAACGCGCTGAATCGCCTGGCCCCATTTTTATGGATGGGAAAGGAATAATGGCCTGGTCTGAAGTGGTTGGCGAACCGTAAATGTTTATTCCTTTGCGTTTTACAATTTGTGCAAACGGATGGTCTTTGCTGATTCCTGACGAATTCAACCGGAATGAGCGGGGCTTTACTTCCGATTCAATTAGCTGGATGATTGTTTGGGCAGCTTCTTTGTTCGGGTAAAATTCATTGGTGCGCACATCGGCAACAAAATGGCAAATATCGGGAACCACATTGTGCTGACTTCCTGCCTCGATTTGGGTAACCGTAATTTTTACAGCTCCTAGTACCTGCGATTCGTTTTCGAATTTAAAATTACGAAGTGTTTCTATGTCGCGAATGGCTTTATAAAGAGCATTTTCTCCTTCGTTGCGGGCAGCATGTCCTGATTTTCCATGAGCGTAGCAATCAAGTACCAACAAACCTTTTTCGGCAATCGCCAGTTCCATTTTTGTAGGCTCTCCAACTATCGCAAATTCTATTTGTCCTATTTCCGGCAAAACAATCTCCAATCCGCGTTTTCCTGATATTTCTTCTTCGGCCGTAGGCGCATAAATTAAATTATAGGGAAGGTCTTTGCGTTGATAAAAGTGTACAAAAACCGCCAGTAGCGAAACTAACGGCCCCCCGGCATCGTTACTGCCCAAGCCGAAAAGCTTATCGCCTTCTTCAATGGGCGTAAAGGGGTCTTTTGTGTACCCCGGCGCCGGACGAACAGTATCGATATGGGAGTTGAGCAGAATCGTAGGTTTGCTTTCGTCGAAATATTTATTGTAAGCCCAGGTATTGTTCTCTTTTGTTTGGAATGCTATTCCTTCGTTGCTTAGAAATTCTCGCATAAGTTTTGCCGCATTTTCTTCTTCTTTACTAAACGAAGGGGTTGCAACCAGGCTTTTTAAAAGGTCGATATATTTATTCATCTGAATCAATTTTTATAAAAACACAAATGTGTGAAAATAGAGGAAATTTATAATAAAAAGAGCAAAGCCTGATAAAGAAAATCAAAACTATTGCTGCGATAAGAAAGTGCAGAGTCAAATCTTACTTGGACTATGCCGGGCAAAGCAATAATATAAAAATAATCCCATCATCGTTGCACTAAATATTCCAGAAAATATCCTGATATTATTGTAATAATATTTAGCACAAATCTAATATAATTCTGAATTACTGTAAAAAAATTTCTAATCGAATTTAGGTTGCTATCTTTGGCACTCAATAATACAGATTAAAATAAAACAGCATGCAACAGGTCTTGTTTTGGGTGATTATCGGGATATTGGTAGTTGATTTTTTGTTTGAGAAATACCTTGATTACCTTAATACAACAACAATGAGTGAGACTTTGCCCGATGAGGTAAAGGGCATTTACGACGAGGAGAAATACAAAAAGCAGCAGGCTTATCAGCGTGAGAATCATCGCTTTGGAATACTTTCCAGTAGTTTTAGTATGATTATTACTCTGGCTATGTTCCTGTTTTATGGCTTTGCTCTTGTCGACGGGTGGGCATGGACTTTAACGTCTAATGCTATTTGGGCTGCGCTTATTTTCTTTGGCATTATTATGTTTGCTTCCGATATTTTGGGGCTGCCGTTTTCGGTGTACGACACTTTTGTGATAGAAGAAAAATATGGCTTTAATAAAACAACACCGAAGATTTTTGTTTGGGATACCATAAAAGGGTGGCTGGTTAGTGCGCTTATCGGGGGCGGATTGCTGGCACTGATTATTTTTATTTATCAAAAGACAGGACACCTTTTCTGGATTTATGCATGGACAGTGGTTGCTGCGTTTTCCATTTTTATGGCAATGTTTTATTCCAACCTTATTGTGCCGCTTTTTAATAAACAAACTCCGTTGGAAGAAGGGGCGCTGCGTGAGGCAATTAATGCTTTTGCCCGTAAAGTAGGTTTTAAACTCGATAATATTTTCGTGATTGACGGATCGAAACGTTCGACCAAGGCCAATGCTTATTTTACAGGACTGGGGAAAAAGAAACGTATTGTTTTATACGATACGCTGATTAATGATTTGGAGACCGAAGAACTGGTCGCTGTTCTGGCGCATGAAATCGGGCATAATAAAAAGAAACATGTTGTCCAGGGCTTGTTAATTGGCCTTATCCAAACCGGAATCGTATTTTTTGTCTTTGGATTATTTATTAACAGCCCTGTTTTGAGCAAAGCCCTGGGGGTTGATGAGCCTAATTTTCATATCGGTTTAGTAGCTTTTGGAGTACTGTATTCGCCGATTTCTTTTTTTACCGGAATTTTTATGAACATTCTTTCGCGTAAAAACGAATACCAGGCCGATCGTTTTGCTGCCGAAAATTATAATCCGGAGGCTCTGACTTCGGCATTAAAAAAATTATCGATAAATAATCTGAGCAATTTAACTCCACATAAATCGTATGTGTTTTTTCATTATTCTCATCCCACGTTATTGCAACGGTTAGCGCATCTGAAAGAAATTGAAAATAATTAAACCCAATCAAAAAAACAATTGAAATAATTCCGAAAAACGTTTTTTTTACTTCAAAAACAGTGTAAAAAGCCAAGTCTTAACTTTCTTTAACTTTCGTTGAGAGGCGTTAACTAAAATCTGGCGTATTTTTGCCAGTGAAGTTTAAATAGTTTTAGTGTTTTTTCATAGAGAATAGATTTGGTTAGGTTAAGAAAACAGAGGTAATGAGAATTATCTCTGTTTTTTTTGCTTTTTTTGTTCGTTTTTCCGGTCTTATTAACTCAACAAAATATAATGGCGGATAAAAAAGAATGTTGTACTGCCCCCTGAAAAATTTTCTATATTTGCATGTTTTTTTAATTCAGCAGATTAAGTAAGTAATCTTATGAGTAGTAATTTTCAGGAATATAAGCAATTAGATTTATCGCAAATTAATAAAGAGGTGTTGAAGCGTTGGGAGCAGGACGATACTTTCCATAAAAGCATTACAACCCGCGAAGGACACCCAACCTTTGTTTTCTACGAAGGGCCGCCATCTGCCAACGGAATGCCGGGCATTCATCACGTAATGGCGCGTACCATTAAAGATATTTTTTGTAGGTATAAAACCATGAAAGGTTTCCGGGTACACCGTAAAGCAGGGTGGGATACGCATGGCTTGCCTGTGGAGTTGAGCGTAGAAAAAGCATTGGGAATTACCAAAGACGATATCGGCAAAAAAATATCGGTTGAAGAATACAGCCGGGCCTGCAAAAAAGAGGTGATGAAATATACCCGTGAGTGGGAAGAACTCACCCGTAAAATGGGCTACTGGGTAAACATGGACGACCCCTACATTACCTACGACAATCGCTATATTGAATCGGTATGGTGGCTGTTGAAACAGATTTACCAAAAAGGATTAATTTACAAAGGCTACACCATTCAGCCCTACTCGCCAGCAGCCGGAACAGGCTTGAGCTCGCACGAGTTAAACCAGCCGGGATGTTACCGCGATGTAAAAGATACCACCATGGTGGCTCAGTTTAAAGCAATTCGCAACGGACGGTCGGAGTTTTTGTTCGACGGCGTGGAAACCGACTTGTACTTTATTGCATGGACAACCACTCCATGGACCCTGCCATCAAATACGGCCTTGTGTGTAGGCCCCAATATTAAATACCTGAAAGTTCGTTCTTTCAACCCTTATACAGGGGATCCAATAACCCTGGTTCTGGCTAAAGACCTGTTGGCATCTTTTTTCAATCCGAAAAATGCTGAACTCGCTTTGGACGATTATAAAACCGGCGATAAAAATGTTCCCTACAAAATTATAGAAGAATATGCCGGTCGTGATTTGAAAGGCATTCAGTACGAGCAACTTATCGACTGGGTGAAACCCGAAGGAAAAGCTTTTGAGGTAATTACCGGCGACTTTGTAACCACCGACGACGGTACCGGTATTGTGCATATTGCCCCTACTTTTGGAGCCGACGACGACCGTGTGGCTAAACAATACGAAATTTCGCCTTTAACAGTAAAAGATAAAGAAGGAAAAATACAGGCGCAGGTCGACCGAAAAGGCCGGTTTTTTAGAATTGAAGATCTGGATGCTGACTTTGTGGCAAATAACGTTAATGTTGAGAAATACCATGAATATGCCGGACGCTTTGTCAAAAATGCTTACGACGAAACGCTTGGAAAAGATGCGCCAACCCTTGACGTGGATATTGCCGTAATGCTGAAGCAGGAAAATAAAGCTTTCCGTATCGAAAAACACGTTCACAGCTATCCGCATTGCTGGCGTACAGATAAGCCGGTGTTGTATTACCCGCTCGATTCGTGGTTTATTAAATCAACAGCGGTGAAAGATAAAATGGTGGAATTAAACAAATCCATCAACTGGAAGCCGGAATCAACCGGAACTGGACGTTTTGGCAACTGGCTCGAAAATCTTGTAGACTGGAACCTGAGCCGTTCGCGTTTTTGGGGAACACCTTTGCCTGTATGGCGTACCGAAGATGCAAAAGAAGAAATCTGCATCGGTTCGGTTGAAGAACTGATTAACGAAATACAAAAGTCTATTGATGCCGGTTTTATGGCAGAGAATCCTTTCGATGGATTTGCCGTTGGCGATAACTCGCTGGAGAATTATGAAAAGATTGACCTGCATAAATCGCATGTCGACGGGATTATTCTCGTTTCTCCGTCAGGACAAAAAATGTATCGCGAATCGGACTTAATTGATGTTTGGTTCGATTCCGGATCAATGCCCTATGCGCAACACCATTATCCGTTTAATCCGGAGACGAAGGACTTAAAAGGGGAGCATTTGTTCCCTGCTGATTTTATTGCAGAAGGGGTAGATCAAACCCGTGGGTGGTTTTTTACGCTACATGCCATTGCAACGATGATTGATGAATCGGTAGCTTTCCGAAATATTATTTCTAATGGTTTGGTACTCGACAAAAACGGCATGAAAATGTCGAAACGCCTAGGCAATGCAGTCGACCCGTTTTCTACGATCGAAAAATACGGATCGGATCCGTTGCGTTGGTACATGATTACCAATGCGCAGCCCTGGGATAACCTGAAATTTGATATTGCCGGGGTTGAGGAAGTAAAACGAAAATTCTTTGGAACACTTTATAATACCTATAATTTCTTTGCGCTTTATGCCAATGTTGATGGGTTTGAGTATGCTGAAGAAGAAATGCCGGTTGAACAACGTCCTGAAATTGATCGATGGATTATTTCACTACTGAATTCGCTGGTAAAAGAGGTTGGCGAAAGCTACGAAAATTACGAGCCTACACGTGCCGGACGGGCAATTTCCGTATTTGTAACCGAAAACCTGAGCAACTGGTTTGTGCGTTTAAGCCGTAAACGTTACTGGGGGGGGGAATATTCTGCCGACAAAATTTCGGCTTACCAGACTTTGTATACTTGTTTAACCACAATTGCAAAGTTAATGGCTCCTGTGGCGCCGTTTTATGCCGATATGCTTTTTTCCGACTTAAATAAAGTAACCGGAAAAGAAACCGACCAGAGTGTGCATTTGTCCGAATTTCCCGCTTTTAATGAGGCATTGATTGATAAAGACCTGGAAGGAAGGATGGATATTGCACAACGGGCATCATCAATGATTTTGGCTTTGCGTCGTAAAGAAAAACTAAAAGTACGCCAGCCTTTGGCAAAAATAATGGTTCCGGTTCTGAACCCGCAATTTAAAGAACAGTTCGAGGAGGTGTCCGGTATTATTCTTGCCGAGGTAAATGTAAAAGAAGTAGAATTCCTGACAGATACAACTGGGGTAATTAAAAAGAAAATCAAACCGAATTTCAAAACACTGGGGCCGAAATACGGGAAGATTATGAAACAGATTGCTGCGGCAGTTAGTCAATTTGACCAGACTGCAATTTCTACGATAGAACACGAAGGAAAATACGAACTTACCATTGGTGACGAAAATGTATTGCTTACCTCCGAAGATGTTGAAATCCAGACCGAAGATATTCCGGGATGGACGGTAGCTACCGAAGGACAGATGACCATTGCACTTGATATTAACCTTACCGAAGAGTTAAAACAGGAAGGAATTGCACGTGAATTTATTAACAAAATTCAAAACCTGAGAAAAGAAAGCGGTTTTGAGGTGACCGACAGAATTCGGATTTCAATTGAAAAAAATGAAGCCTTTAACGCTGCTGTCGAAAATTTCAGAGAATACATTTGTGCGCAAACACTTGCCGGGAAACTTGTGTGGGCCGAGGCAAACAGCCTCTCTGGTATAACTAATGTAGAAATAGATAAAGACGTTACGGCAAATATTCAGGTCGAAAAAATAGGATAAAACAGCCCGCTGAGATTATAACTGAGACACACAGGAGCATGACTGTTATTTTTCTCACATAACAAATGGGCTATACAAAAATTTAGACAAATGAAATGACCATGAGGAAATTTTTCACACATAAGAGAATGTTTATAATCATGGGAGTTCTATCTGTTACGTTAAAAAATAAATTATAAACAGATGAGAATTAATCCTGGTAGGTTTTTCAGACCTCTCGGGGGTAAAAAGCAAAGAAAAATAATATGTACCAGAGAATAATATTATTTTTTTGATTAATTTCGGAGCTCTGTAAAAATGAAACGAACCAAAAACGCTTTGTTATGGGAGAAAAAACGAGATATTCGGATGAGGAGTTGATGGAGTTCAAAGAACTAATTGTAAAAAAGCTTGAAAAAGCACAGGCTGACTACGCAATATATAAGAACTCAATTACCCAGAGCGACGGGAATGATATTTCCGATACATCGCCAACATTTAAAGTACTGGAAGAAGGGGCTGCTACGCTTTCGAAAGAAGAAGCCGGGAAACTGGCACAGCGTCAGCAAAAATTTATACAACACCTTCAGGCTGCGCTTGTACGCATCGAAAATAAAACGTATGGCATTTGCCGTGAAACAGGTAAGCTGATTTCAAAAGAAAGGCTTAGAGCTGTTCCACATGCCACACTTAGTATTGATGCTAAAAACGGGCAGAAATAAGTAGAGAGAATAGTTTAAACCTGCTCTTCGAAACCCTTTTGGAGAATCGAAGAGCATTTTTTTTGTGAAATAAATAATACAGATATGTCACGCACTAAAAAATCGTTGCTGATTATATTTTTAATACTCATTGCCGACCAGGTGCTGAAAATATGGGTAAAAACACATTTCGCCATTGGAGATGAAATTGTGGTTTTTAAAAACTGGTTTATTCTTCATTTTGTTGAAAACAACGGAATGGCTTTTGGCTTTGAGTTTGCAGGAAATTATGGCAAACTGTTTTTGAGTATATTTCGTGTAGTGGCAATTGTTGCCATTGGATGGTATTTATTTAAACTCACAAAGAAAAAAGATGTTCCATTTGGATTCATCGTTTGCATCTCGTTAATATTTGCCGGAGCTATTGGTAATTGTATTGACAGTTTATTTTACGGAATAATTTTTAACCATAGTTACGGGCAGGTTGCCACTCTTTTTCCAAATGGTGGCGGATATTCCGGCTTCCTTCACGGGAGAGTCGTTGATATGCTGTATTTCCCCTTAATCGAAGGGCGCTATCCCGAATGGGTGCCAAAACTGGGCGGTAATCCTTTTATTTTCTTCAGACCCGTTTTTAATATTGCTGATTCTGCAGTATCAGTAGGTATTTTTTCAATTTTATTGTTCTATCGGAATACTTTTAATAAAAAAGCAGAAGAAAAAGAATCAGGACAAGTCAAAAATCATTCTGTAGATTAAGTCGACTGCTTTGTCCTTCCAGCCTTTCTTTAACCTTCGTTCTGCTTAAATTAAATACGTAGAGCATTACAATCGTTTGTTTGTTCGTTTGGAAGAGTAAAAGTTTTTAAGAAACTCTTTTTTCGTATAGCTAATAGGATTCAGGAAAAGATTTATGTTTACAGGCAGAGACTATCTGCTTTTTTCAGATTTTGATTAGTTTTACCCTAAATATAGAACTAAAACTTGAAGAATTCCGACGATTATAATGAAAATCAACTTGTTGAGCAGTTGAAAAAGGGAGATAGTGATGCATTTAATAAGTTATTTGCAATTTATGGCCCCCGGTTGTTTGCTTTTACAAACGGGTATTTGAAATCAAAGCAGGAGGCAGAAGAAATTGTTCAGGAAGTATTTACCAAGTTGTGGTATAAACGAAAAGATTTAAAAACCGGCCTTTCTTTTAAAAGTTATCTTTTTAAAATAGCCTATCATTTAATACTCGAAGCCTTTAACCGAATAAATAAAAGAGAGGCTTATAAGCATAAAATGCTCCAACAGTCCCTGCCTGTTTCAAATAATATCGATGAGCGGCTGGATTATCAGATGCTCCTTAAAAGGGTCGATGCTCTTATTGAACAATTGCCCGTTCGTCAACGCGAAATACTTATTCTGAAAAAGAAAGAAGGATTTGCAGTAAAAGAAATAGCAAAAAAATTAAATATCAGCCCCAAAACAGTCGAAAATCATATTACAGAAGCTATGAAAAAGATAAGAAAAAAGATAAAACCCGGAGATCTTGCTTTGTTGCTTTTTTTTCTGCTCTTTTTTTCGATATAAGTTTATTGCTATTCCATTCCTGGAAAAAAATCGATTCTTTTTCTTTAAAACATTGAGTTTTTGTATCAGTATTTTTGTTTCCTGATAAAAAACATAATAATAAGTTATGTAAGTACCTACATAAAATGTATATTTGTTGAATGAGAGTTTACGAAGAGATCGGTTTAATGATATTAGGATCATGGCTGAAGAAAATAAGTCATCTTTTTCAGCAGGATATACTGAAGATTTATGAAAAGGAAGGCATACGTTTCGAACTAAGCTGGTTTCCGGTTTTTTATATGCTGCAAAAGGAAAAGCAATTACCGGTAACCTCACTGGCCAATTGTTTAGAACTAAGCCATCCTGCTGTTATCCAGGTTTTAAAATCATTAAGAAAAGAAGGATTGGTTGAGTTCAGGGAAGATGCTACCGACAGGCGGAAACGACAGGTAAAACTAACTCAACAGGGCTACGGCTTGATCGAAAGGGTAAGGCCTGTTTGGAAAAAAATGGAGCAAAGTATTGCACAGCTAATGGAAGAATCGGGGATAACCAAAAATCTGAGGGAAGTTCTTGTGGAGCTGGAAAAAAGCTTTGCCAAAAAATCATTAGCAGAAAGATACATGGAGTTGAACAATACCGAACAATAAAAACAAGAAGACATTTGGATATGCTTGAAAACAATTGCTTCCTAATGTTTTTAATCGTATCCCTTTTCCTTTCTTGGTACTAAATACAAAAAAGATGAAACAATTTAAATTCGGAATAGATACTCTTACTGCCGGCCTGGCGATCGATATTGCCAATGGCCGATTAACCGGAATAATAGACGAAGAGGCAAAATGCAAAATTTTTGAAAGTTATCAGGCTATAGAAACCATTGTCGACCGCAGAACAACCCTTTACGGGGTAAATACAGGTTTCGGGCCTTTGTGTACTACTATTATCAGTAAAGAAGAAACGGCACAATTGCAGGAAAATATTCTGAAAAGTCACAGCGTTGGTATCGGCGATCCGATTAGCAAAGAGTTGTCGGCATTAATGTTGGTGCTAAAACTACATGCCTTGAGTCAGGGTTACTCAGGGATTTCTTTTAATACGCTAGAGTTTATACTGATGCTGTTGAACCGGAAATTAATTCCGGTAGTTCCCTCTCAGGGAAGCGTGGGGGCATCAGGCGATTTAGCACCGTTGGCACATTTGTTTTTACCGTTAATTGGGTTCGGGGAAATTTATTACAAGGGAAAAATAACTTCAACTGGAGAAGTTTTTGCAAAAGAAAACATAAAACCAATAAAATTGGGGCCCAAAGAAGGATTGGCATTGATAAATGGCACACAGTTTATGGCTGCTCATGCCGTAAAAATACTGGAGCAGCTCAAAAATGCAATGGATGCAGCAGATATAACAGGCGCTATGTCGCTTGAAGCCCTGCTGGGGTCGGTGAAACCATTCCGGGAAGAGCTGCACCAACTTCGTCCTTATATTGGGAACAAATGCGTAGCCCATCGCCTGACAACTTTTTTAAAAGGTTCGGAAATGGTAGACTCGCACAAAAATTGTGGTCGCGTACAAGATCCTTATTCTTTACGTTGCATGCCACAGGTTCATGGGGCAACGCGCAATGCCTGGCTGCATCTGAAAGATATTGTTCATACCGAACTGAATTCAGTAACCGATAATCCCATTGTGTTAGATGCCGATAATACCATCAGCGGTGGAAATTTTCACGGACAGCCCATCGCACTTCCTTTAGATTATGCTGCATATGCCGCTGCCGAATTGGGCAACATTTCCGATCGCCGAGTATTCCTGCTGCTCGAAGGCAAAGAAGGACTTCCCCTTCTACTGATGAAAAACACCGGGATTAACTCCGGATTTATGATTCCACAATACACATCGGCAGCATTGGTTAGTGAAAATAAAGCCTTTTGTTTTCCGGCAAGTGCCGACAGTATACCTACATCGTTAGGACAAGAAGACCACGTAAGTATGGGGTCAATTAGTGGCAGAAAAGCATTGATGATTATAAAAAACCTGCAAAAAATACTGGCAGTTGAATTAACTACAGCAGCGCAGGCATTCGACTATCGTCGACCGTTAAAATCGGGAAAATTACTGGAGACTTGTCATGAATTAATCCGGTCAAAAATAGACCATGCCGAAGAGGATCGCGTTTTTAGCAACGACATTAACACGGCATTCGAAATTATTAAATCGAACGAACTAACAGAAAAAATAAACGCACAATCTGAAATAGAAAACATTAACATACAAGGAGAATACAATGAATACTTTAGCCTTTATTGAAAAATATGCAAAACATCCCGTTTATAAAGCACCAACGGGAACACAGTTAAACGCAAAATCGTGGCAAACCGAAGCCCCTTTGCGTATGTTGCTAAATAATCTCGATGCAGAGGTTGCCGAAAACCCCGACGAGCTAGTTATATACGGAGGAATAGGACAAGCAGCAAGAAATCGCAAAGCATTGGAGAATATAATAGAACAGCTTTTAACGTTAAACGACAACGAAAGTTTACTGGTACAATCGGGTAAGGCTGTAGGGGTAATTCCTAGTCAGCCGGAAGTACCTCGTGTATTAATTGCCAATAGCAATCTTGTTCCGGCATGGGCAACATGGGAGCATTTTAACGAGTTGCGCGCAAAAGGCTTAATGATGTATGGTCAGATGACTGCCGGAAGCTGGATTTACATTGGCACACAAGGGATATTGCAAGGCACCTACGAAACATTTGCTGCCTGTGCCCGTCAAGAATTTAATTCCGATTTGCGCGGGAAACTTGTTGTGAGTGGCGGACTTGGCGGAATGAGCGGGGCTCAACCTTTGGCTGCGACAATGGCAGGCGGCACTTTCCTCGGGGCTGATGTGGATGAAAAACGTATCCGTAAACGGCTCGAAACACGTTACCTCGATAAAATGACCAATTCGTACGAGGAAGCCATAAAATGGGCTGTCGAAGCCAAAGAGAAACACGAAGCAATATCAATTGGTTTGATTAGCGACATTGGAAACATGTTGGAACGAATGCTTAAAGATGGCATTATTCCGGATGTGCTTACCGACCAAACCTCTGCTCACGACCCGTTAAACGGCTATGTTCCTCACGACATAAGCTATGCTGAATCTATTGAGTTACGAAAAAACAATCCCGACGAATATCAACGTAAAGCGATTAACAGTATGGCGCGACATGTAAAGTTTATGCTCGAAATGCAAAAACAAGGCAGCATTACTTTCGATTACGGTAATAACCTGCGTGAGTTCGCCAAACAAGGGGGCATCGAAAATGCTTTTAACTACCCGGGATTTGTGCCGGCATACATTCGTCCCCTATTTTGCGAAGGGCAAGGGCCTTTCCGTTGGGCTGCCTTGTCGGGCGATCCCGAAGATATTTACAAAACAGATGAAGCTCTTATGGAGTTGTTTCCTGAAAATAAACACTTAATAAACTGGCTGAAGGAGGCCAAAGGAAAAGTTGCTTTTCAGGGCTTACCGTCGCGTATTTGCTGGCTGGGCATGGGCGAACGCGAAAAAGCAGGCCTGAAATTCAACAAAATGGTAAAAGAAGGAAAACTGAAAGCTCCAATTGTTATCGGGCGTGACCATCTCGATTGCGGGTCGGTAGCTTCGCCCAATCGCGAAACCGAATCAATGAAAGACGGTTCGGATGCTGTATCCGACTGGCCGTTGTTGAACCTGATGGCGAATACAACCGGCGGTGCAACATGGGTGTCGTTCCATCATGGCGGAGGTGTTGGAATGGGCTTTTCGCAACATGCCGGAATGGTAGTTCTTGCCGACGGAACAGAACGGGCAGAGCACTGTTTGAAACGTGTTTTATACAACGACCCGGCGTTGGGAATTATCCGTCACTCCGATGCTGGCTACGAAAAAGCGATTGAAAATGCTGAAAAATTTAATTTGAATATTTGAAAAAGAACGCTGATAATGCAGATTTAACAGATTATCGCGGCTTTATCTGTGACTATCAGAATAATCTGTGTCATCTGCGTTCCTTCTTCTTCCTAATAATAAGATATGCAAAAGCTCATTGGTCCGTTTAAGCAGGTGTTAACCATGAATAATTTGCCATCGAAAGGTGCTATTTCTGACGACATGCTTGAAATTATCGAGCAAGGAGGGATTGTTGTTGAGAATGACAAAATTATAGAAATTGGTGATTTTCAACAACTAAATGAGAAATATGAAGGAAGAACAGAAATAGAACTCATTGAAAGAGAAATGGTTGCTTTGCCGGGATTTATTGATTGTCATACTCACATTTGTTGGGCAGGTTCTCGCTCGGGCGATTATGCCAAACGCTTATCGGGCAAATCTTACCTCGAAATTGCCAAAGAAGGCGGAGGAATTGACAGCACGGTAAAACAAACACGACAAGCGTCTGTTGAAAAACTTTCTGCACTTACTACTGAACGAGCAAATACCATGCTGCAAAACGGGGTTACCACAATTGAGGTAAAAAGTGGATACGGGCTGAATATTCCTGATGAGCTAAAGATGTTAAATGCAATAAAAGAAGCCGATACTTTGGCCGATTTGATCCCGACATGTCTTGCTGCTCATATAAAACCCAAAGATTTTAATGGGACGCAGCAGGAGTATTTAGATTTAATTGTAAATGAGCTTTTACTGGAAGTACAGAAAAATAAGCTTGCTTCGCGTGTCGATATTTTTGTAGAGGAAGGGGCTTTTGATGTTGATAATGCTCGTAAATATTTACAAAAAGCTAAAGCTTTAGGATTTGATTTGCTTGTACACGGAGATCAGTTTAACACCGGAGGAAGTGCATTGTCCGTCGAATTACAAGCGTTGAGTGTGGATCATTTAGAGTCTTCAAAAGAATATGAAATTGAACAATTGGCCAAAAGCGATGTTGTGGCAACTGTATTGCCCGGAGCATCGTTGGGACTGGGAATTCCGTTTGCCGCTGCACGCAAAATGCTCGATTCTGGTGTTTGTGTGGCCATTGCTTCTGATTGGAATCCCGGCTCTGCACCTAATGGCGATCTGTTGATGCAGGCTTCCGTATTGGGAGCTTATGAGAGGTTGAGTATGGCCGAAACTCTGGCTGCTATTACCGAAAGAGCCGCAAAAGCATTAAAATTGAAAGATAGAGGAATTTTAAAGGAAGGCAACATTGCTGATATCGTTGCGTTTTCTGCAAATGATTTTAGTGAAATATTATATCGACAGGGAGCTTTAAAACCTGTAAGAGTTTGGAAAAAAGGAAAGCCCCTCCTGTCCTCTCAACAGAGGAGGGAGTAGGACAGTGCTTTTGATGGGACATTATGTTTTTCTAGTGTTTAATTTGGTTTTGATACTTATATTTAATAATCTCGTGTCTGATCGTCTATTGTCTAAATGCTTATTATTTTGGTACTAAAAAAAATATATAACAATCCTGAAAGACGCTTGTAGCCAGAGGGTAATCGTGAAAATAAACCTTTGATCCCCGGCGTCTTTGCGGTAAAAAAAATAGAAATATGAAAAAAATACTCGAATGCGTCCCTAATTTCAGCGAAGGACGAAACATGGATATTATAAAGCAGATCACCGATGAAATTGAAGCTGTAGAAGGAATTCGTTTATTGGATGTTGACCCGGGAGCAGCTACAAATCGTACGGTTGTAACTTTTGTTGGAGATCCGGAGGCTACAATTGAAGCAGCGTTCAGAGCCGTAAAAAAGGCGGGAGAACTAATTGATATGAGTAAACACAAAGGCGCACATCCCCGCTTTGGAGCAACCGATGTTTGTCCGTTAGTGCCCGTTTCCGGGATAACAATGGACGAAGCTGTTGGATATGCCCGGAAACTCTCGAAACGAATTGGAGAAGAACTGGGAATCCCGATTTACAATTACGAATTTGCGGCTTCGGAAGAAAAACGAAGGAATCTTGCCAGTTGTCGTTCCGGCGAATACGAGGGATTGTCGAAAAAGTTATCCGATCCGGCATGGAAACCCGATTTTGGTCCTGCAGAATTTAACGAGCGAGTTGCACATACCGGCGCTACTGCTTTGAGTGCACGTAATTTTTTGGTGGCATATAATGTAAATCTGAATACAACTTCAACTCGACGAGCCAATGCTATTGCTTTCGATATTCGCGAAAAAGGACGCGTAAAAAGAGAAGGAGGAACATTGACCGGGAAAATGATAAAGGACTCAGCTGGAAAGCCTGTTTTTGAACCCGGACTTTTGAAATGTGTAAAAGGTATTGGCTGGTATATCGAAGAATTTGGCATTGCTCAATTATCTTTTAACCTTACCGACATTACCGTTACTTCGGTTCACGAAGTGTTTGATGCTGCTTGCAAACGTGCCGAGGCAAGAGGATTAAGAGTAACAGGATCAGAATTGGTGGGCATGATTCCGTTACAGTCGATACTTGATGCCGGAAAATATTTTTTGAGGAAACAACAACGTTCGGTAGGAATCTCCGACGATGAGATTATAAAAATTGCAGTGAAATCTTTAGGTTTGGACGAGCTGAAACCTTTTGATCCGAAGAAAAAAATCATTGAGTATCTTCTTGCTGACGAAACAGATTTTCTTATCAATAAAAAATTGAAAGAATTTACAGAAGAAACAGCTTCTGAATCACCGGCTCCTGGAGGTGGTTCAATCTCGGCATGTATGGGAGCCATGGGAGCAGCCTTGGGGACAATGGTTGCTAACCTGTCAGCTCATAAGCGTGGATGGGATGAGCGTTGGGAGGAATTTTCAGAATGGGCAGAAAAAGGAAAATTTTATCACGACCAACTGCTAAAACTGGTTGATGAAGATACGCGTTCGTTTAATGCTATAATGGATGCTTTTTCTCTTCCGAAAAAGAACGATGACGAAAAAGCAATTCGCCGAAAAGCGATTAACGATGCCACAAAATATGCTATTGAAGTGCCACTTAAAGTGATGAGGCTTTGTTTCGATTCGATGGAAGTTATGAAAGCTATGGCTGAAATTGGCAACCCTAACAGCGTTACCGATGCCGGTGTTGGTGCATTGGCCGCAAGAGCCGGGGTGCAGGGAGCTTATTTAAATGTATTAATCAATGCCAAAGATTATGACGATAAAACTTTTGCCAGCGACATTGTTGCACAGGCTCGGGAGATTCTAGATAAAGCATTAGCGAAAGAAAAGGAAGTAATGAAAATTGTAGAGAAGATTTGTCGTTTCCAGTAAGAGTTAAGAAAGGAGCAACTCTCAGTCGCATTTGGCAGAGAAGAAGAAGGAAAATATCAGTCGCAATTGCGAGGATAAGTAATTATTCCATTGCATATAATTTGAGATATTCGTGGATAAATTTTTAGTAGTGATTGGCAACAGAAAAGGAACCGTCTTCGCTTTTTTATGCTTTTTAAGCATAGTTTTTTTATCTTGCGCTTCAGTTTTTCAAACAATTCTAAACGAATAAAAACAGCCATGATAGAGAGTTGCTACACCTGACTGTAATTAATATAGTTGCGTGTCCTGACACTTTTTGTCCTGGTACTAATTTTTAAACGGATGAAAGAGGCACTACAGATTCTTGACCATGTAAGATTAAACTTTTCCCCCGCAGGACTTTTAGCATTAAATTTTACCATTGCGTTTGTAATGTTTGGCATTGCACTCGATATCAAAACCGGTCAATTTAAAGACCTGTTTATGCGTCCCAAACCTGTAATTGCAGGAGTAATCTCTCAGTTTATTTTACTGCCTGCTGTTACTTTTCTGTTTATCATTGTCTTAAATCCAACACCTACTGTTGCTCTAGGAATGATATTGATAGCTTCGTGTCCCGGAGGAAATATTTCAAATTTTATAAGTGCTTTAGCAAAAGGGAACCTGGCATTATCTGTAAGCCTGACAGGAATAGCCACGCTTGCTGCTACTTTTATGACACCGATAAACTTTGCATTTTGGGGCGATCGATACCTGAAATTTTACAACTCAGCAGGAGCCGGCGATTTATTGGTCCCGATTTATATTGATTTTTTTCAGATGGTAAAAACGGTAGTAATCCTTTTGGGGATTCCTGTAATACTCGGAGTGTTATTTGGACATTTTTTGCCCACATTAACCAACAAAATCAAAAAACCGATGCGAAAAATATCCATCCTGATTTTTATTGTTTTTGTTATTGCGCTTCTTAGTGCCAACTTTACAAATTTTTTGAGCTTTGTTCACCTTGTTTTTATTATTGTGTTAATTCATAATGCATTGGCACTAATGACAGGGTATGGCTTTAGTTCCTTGTTGCGATTAAACAGAGCCGATCGAAGAACAATTACCATTGAAACCGGAATTCAGAACTCCGGCTTAGCTCTGGTTTTGATGTTTAACCCCAAAATTTTTCCGCCCGAACTGGAATTGGGAGGAATGACAATTATAGCTGCCTGGTGGGGTGTTTGGCACATTATCAGCGGTTTTGGGATTGCCTATCTTATGTCGCGTTTTAAACTTTAGCGTGAAAGGGGGGGATTCCTACGAAAAAGATAATTATGAAAACCAAGGTACCTGGCAAACTTAAGTTTTTTTGAGATACTCAGCTATGGGCTGTTTCATTGTTTAAATTATCCCGTATATTAGGAGTACTTCACAACTTTTTCATGTGAACGCTAATTTCTTTTCTTTATTGACAATAATCTTTTTATTTTGCATGATGAAAAATTTGGATTAAAACATGAAATACGAAAAGTGGTCGTTAATATATTGGCTGTTAAAGAGATATGTGCACATTGGCGATTTTGTTATCCACAAAAAAGTAATTGTTACCGGAAAAGAAAACATCCCGAAAAATACGCCTATTCTTTTTGCTCCTAACCATCAGAATGCACTTAGCGACCCTATGGCTGTTTTGTTGTATACTCCCTATCAGCCGGTTTGGTTGGCAAGAGCCGACATCTTTAACAACAAGTTGGCTGCAAAAATTTTGCGAATAATGAAAATTATGCCCGTCTACCGTATGCGCGACGGGAAAGAGCAATTATCGAAAAACGAAGAAACGTTTGCAGCTTCGATAACGATTTTGCGCAACAATTCGCCACTCGCACTTTTCCCGGAAGGAGCTCATTCGGGCAAACGACAAATGCTGGCTCATAAAAAGGCTGTTCCGCGTATTGTTTTTATGGCCGAAGAAAAAACAGAGGAAAACCTGAACATTCATGTTATTCCAACCGGAATTTATTATAGTAGTTACTGGAAATTTAACCGGACAGTAATTGTAAACATAGGTACCCCAATCAGGGTAAACGATTTTTTAGACGCCTATAAAAACAATCCGAATACAGCAACACAAGCTTTGCGCGATGCTATCTGCCAGGGGATTGATGCTCAGATTATTAATATACGCAGTAAAGAGCATTATGACGATTTTGAAGACATTCGTGCTTATTATGGCATGGAGTTCCTTCGTCGTCAGGGCGAAAGCTATTCGCCGATAGCATTGTTCCGTTCCGACCAGAAACTTATGCGTCAGTTAGATGTTTGGGACGAAAAAATGCCCCTTGCAATCAACGAATTGGTAACAATAAAAGAGAATTTTAAAAAACAGCTAAAAAAATACAAGCTTCGCAGTTGGTTGCTTTTCAATGAAAAAAATAAGCTGTGGCAGATTGTTTGCAATAAACTGGTTTTACTGGTGGGACTTCCTTTCTTTGCATTTGGTTTTTTGTTTAATGCGCTTCCTTTTTTCATTATCGACTCGTTTGTCCGGAATAAAATAAGAGATAAAGCTTTTTGGGCTTCTTTCTTTTTAGTATTGGGCGTCCTGCTCTTTCCAATTGTTTATTTGATTGAGCTTTGGCTCGTTTCTCCGTTATTGCCATGTGTTGGGGAAAAACTGGCCTTTTTCTTTTCATTGCCATTGGCCGGAAAACTGGCATTTCGTTGGTATATTCTATTGCTGAAAACCACAGGACGGGTACGTCTGCTAATACTAAAAAAGTTTAGAAAAGAAAACTACGATCAGCTTTTCTTTTTTAAAAATCAGTTTTTTGAGAAAATGGAAACTTTGCTAAAAAAGTAGAGGACTGTTCCTCAGTATTTTGTTTTGAAAAGCAATCGATTTTATATATCAATTTAAAATTAAGCAAACATAAAATCTATATTAAATAGATAATCTGATTATAATATATTTTGATTATAATGAAATATATTATAATATTGCAGTACTAATGCTTCGTAAGTATAGATTTATAACTGTGGGGCAATTAGCGTAGCTGTATTGTTCAGCCAACAAAATACTTCATTTCGATTTCATTAAACAATAAATTTTAAAAGCGCCTCCTATAAAAAGGATGGAATACTTTTAGGGTAAAAGTAAGTGATATTTGGAGTTTTTTTGAAAATAGAGAAGTTAAGTTATCGTTTTTTGCAAAGTTGAGGGTTGCTATCAAAAACCATTCCTATCTTTCCCTTTTTAGCAAAAAACAAGCCCAATAAGGACAGAAAATATAAGTTTTATTTTAAAGTTAATTTGATACCAGACAATGCAACTATACTTGTTCTTTTTTGAGAAGAATAATTTATGGTATAGTTAATTTCACAACAGGAGCAAAAACAGGAAAAATTAGTTGAATATTATATCAATTGAATGAAAAGCATAAAGCCTGTTTGTCTTTAGTTCTTTAAAAGTTTATTTCCTTTTCTTTATAATATATTTGATGAGTTTGGTGGGGACTCAAATGGGGATATTATGCTTATTTATAAAGAAAAAGAATAACGCAAATACCAGGGATAATTAATCTTGGCATAACAGAAAAGAGTTATTGATAATAGTTTTCGTATTATATTTGGGGTTCCAACCATATATAAAATTACATATGCACATTATCAGTTAATTCGAAAAAAAGAAACACAGAAGACTCAAATAATCCGATACTAATATCATCTTTATGAAGAATTATATCATCAAACAACCGTACCGTTGGTATGCTGTGTATGTAAAATACCGAATGGAAAAAATTGCTTTGTCCCAATTACAAAAACGAGGAATTATTGCTTTCCTGCCTTTAAAAAAAGAAAAACGACAATGGAGCGACAGGGTGAAAACAATTGAAGAACCCCTGCTTAGCGGATATTTGTTTGTTTGGGTAAGCAATAAAGAATATTACGATGTGCTAATGGTAAATGGGATACTGCGTTATGTTTGTTTTGAGGGAAAAGCTGCGCCAATCCCAGAATATCAGATTGAAGACCTGAAACTGTTTATGGAGCACGCGAATCAATCCACGGTCATTACTTCGGGGTATGTTGCTAAAGGCAACCAGGTAAAAGTTAGTTATGGCCCCTTGAAAAATTTTATTGGCGAAGTGGTTGAGATACGTGGAAAAACCCGATTGTTAGTTCGTCTTGACCGTTTGGGGTGTTGTTTTCATGTTGAATTGGGAACCAACAAAGTTGAATTGATGAAATTTAATCAGTCGGTTAATAAAGCGATTTATTTGAGTTGAAATTTTTTATTTGAAAAAAGAATAATGAACCAAAATCTCAGGATATATGTTGCAGGCCATAACGGGTTGGTTGGTAGTGCAATATGGCGAAAGCTTAAAGAACATGGGTTTGATTATTTAATCGGGAGATCTTCGAAAGAACTTGACTTGAGAAATCAGGCTGAAACCGATCGGTTTTTACAGGAAGAAAAGCCGGAAGTTATAATTGATGCTGCTGCAAGGGTCGGAGGTATTCTTGCAAACAGCGAATACCCGTATTCATTTTTAATGGAGAACATGCAAATTCAGAATAACCTGATAAGTGCATCGCTTCGTTACGGAATAAAAAAATTTATATTCCTGGGGAGTTCCTGTATCTACCCGAAATTTGCCGCCCAGCCTATACGCGAAAAATACCTGTTAACCGATATATTGGAACCCACCAACGAAGGATATGCCTTAGCCAAAATTGCCGGGGTAAAAGCCTGCGAAGCAATTCGCAAACAATACGGCAGGGATTACGTGAGTTTAATGCCTACAAATTTATACGGAATAAACGATAACTTCGATTTAAAAACGTCGCATGTCCTTCCGGCAATGATTCGTAAGTTTCACGAAGCTAAGGTAAACGGCAATAAACCGGTTACGCTTTGGGGATCAGGATCGCCTTTACGCGAATTTTTATTTGTTGATGATCTGGCAGAAGCAGTTGTTTTTGCCCTGAACAATGTTTTGCCGGAACATTTGTATAATGTAGGTACCGGGAAAGATATAAGGATTAAAGAACTGGCCTTGCTAATTCAGAAAATTACCGGGCATAAAGGGGAGATTATCTGGGATCGTTCGAAACCAAACGGAACTCCTAAAAAATTAATGGACATCTCGAAGATGCACGGACTGGGCTGGAAACACAAAGTTAAATTAGAAGACGGAATAAGGATTACTTACAACTGGTTCTTAGAAAATATTGAAAGTTACAAAGAAGTGAAAATGGGGCACTAAATGCCTCCTTTTTATTTAAGAAACAAAACGAATTAACATGTTGTTGTTGGTGGTGATGAGCTTCCTGCTTCACTTGTGTCTTTCTTCCTGATACTTATGCCTCAATACTAATTTTGTTGACGCATTTTTCGTTTTTCTAGCTGCGATTATCTGCTAAAATCAGTGTTGTCAGCGTGCTATCTTTTTGTATCCAATACACAATATTCAAAATTGAACATCAAATATGAAAACAGCATTAATTACCGGGATTACCGGGCAAGACGGGGCTTATCTTGCCGAATTTTTACTTTCGAAAGGTTATTTCGTTCATGGAATAAAACGTCGATCTTCGTTGCTAAATACCAACCGAATTGACCATTTATATCAGGATTCTCACGAGCCGGATCAACGCTTGAAATTACATTATGGCGACTTAACCGACTCGATGAACCTGACCCGTATTATCCAGGAAACACAGCCCGATGAAATATACAATCTTGCCGCAATGAGCCATGTAAAAGTATCGTTCGATACACCTGAATATACTGCCAATGCCGATGGAATAGGAACGCTGCGGATACTGGAAGCAGTCCGCCTGCTGGGCATGGAAAAGAAAACCCGAATTTACCAGGCTTCAACTTCTGAGTTATACGGCCTGGTGCAGGAAGTGCCTCAATCGGAAAAAACGCCTTTTTACCCGCGTTCGCCTTATGCCGCAGCCAAATTATATGCTTACTGGATTACGGTTAATTACCGCGAAGCTTACGATATGTTTTCTTGCAACGGGATATTGTTTAACCACGAATCTCCATTGCGCGGCGAAACTTTTGTAACCCGTAAAATTACCCGTGCCGTGGCCAAAATTGCCTTGGGATTACAGGATCAAATCTATCTTGGAAATTTAGACTCGCAGCGAGACTGGGGGCATGCCAAAGATTATGTTGAAGCCATGTGGCTGATCCTGCAACAGGACAAACCCGACGATTTTGTGATTGCCACCGGCGTTACTACCCGTGTGCGCGATTTTGTGAAAAAGGCATTTGCCGAAGTTGGCTTTCAAATTCGTTTCGAAGGGCAGGGGATTGACGAAACCGGGGTGTTGGAAGGTATAGACAGTGGCCTGTACGAAAGAGTAACGGGCGATGAATTAGATGTTGTAAGGGCCAATCAGCTAATGAACAAAGTTTTAGTGAAAGTCGACCCGCAGTATTTTCGTCCCACCGAAGTGGATTTATTAATAGGCAACCCTGAGAAGTCGCAAAAGAAACTGGGCTGGAATCCACGCTATGACTTAGATGCCCTTGTCCATGAAATGGTAATTGCCGATGTCGACAACTTCCTGAAAGATATTGAGCTAATGAAATCCGGTCATACCGTTTTATCTCAAGAGGAGTAAAAAGATATTAGCATTGCATAATTTTTTACATTTTTACATAACTGATTTTAGTATTTTATAAATTATGATAAAGCCCCATTAGACCTACTAATAAACACATTCGTAAATGCATAAATCTAACAACTTGTTGATTTTTTTATTATGCAAAAAATATTAGTCATAGATTCAAATGAACAACTGGGAGCTGAAATTAAGAAAATAGCACACCAATATATTCCTCACGATTTTTTCTTTTATGATTATCCTGACATAGACATTACACAGGCAGAAGCTGTCGAACAAATTGTTAAAACAAATAAGATTACAGCCATTATTAATTGTGCTACCTACATTGTTGTCGATTGGTCTGAAGATGAAAAAGAGAAAGCAATACAGATAAATCAGCGAGGACCGGAAATACTGGCAACAATTGCAAAGAAACGCGACATTCGTTTTATTCATATTTCTACCGATTATGTATTCGACGGGAAAAACCATCGTCCTTATACTGAAAAAGACCGGACAAAACCGATTGGCGTTTACGGGAGAACGAAGTTTGCTGGAGAGGAACAAGTATTAAAGTATTGTCCAAAATCAGTAATTATTCGAACATCGTGGTTATATTCATCCTTTGGCAATAACTTTGTAAAGACTATAATGCATTTAATGAAATACCAGAATAAAATCGGCATAATTTCCGATCAAGTGGGGACACCAACTTATGCAGCCGACCTTGCAGTTGTTTGCTTAACAGTAATTACCGACAGAAAATTTTATTCGAAAACTGGGATTTATCATTTCTCGAATGAGGGGGGTGCTTCTTGGTATGATTTAGCAATAGCAATCCGTAATTTTTGTGGGTTAATCTGCAAAATAAATCCTTTAGGAACCGATGAATACCCAACAAAACAGCAACGTCCACGCTATTCGGTTTTAGATAAAACGAAAATAAAAAGCAAATGGAATATATCCGTACCGTATTGGAGAGACTCGCTGGAACGCTGTTTAGAACAGTTAACGATAAAAAGAGATTAAATTAAAAATGTCTTCTACTGCTGAAAATAATAAGCGCATAGCCCAAAACACCATGCTACTCTATTTTAGAATGCTCTTAATGATGGGGGTATCTTTGTATACGGTACGTGTTGTTTTAGATACATTGGGAACAGTTGATTATGGACTTTACAACGTAGTCGGTGGTATTGTAAGTATGTTTGCTTTTTTTAGTGGTACAATGTCTAGTGCATCGCAGCGATTTTTTGCTTATGAACTTGGAAAAAAAGACTACGTGCAACTTAAAAAGACTTTTAGCATGACCTTACTTATCTATGTAATGCTTGGTGCTATTATTTTAATACTTGCCGAAACTGTTGGACTTTGGTTTTTAAAACATAAAATGACCATACCTGCCGACCGCATGAATGCAGCTCATTGGGTGTATCATTTCTCAATTTTATCTTTTATTATTACCATGTTTCGCACACCTTATAATGCTACCATTATTGCACACGAAAAAATGAATGTGTATGCTTATGCCAGTATTATAGAAGCCATATTAAAATTAGCCATTGTTTATTTATTACTTCTGTTCTCTTTTGACAAATTAAAACTATATGCAGTATTAATGTTTATTGTAACAACTTTAGTTGCATTAATTTATATGGTTTACGCTCGCAGGAAATTCGAAGAATCAAAATTTACATATTATTGGAACACCCCTCTTTTTAAAGAAATACTTACTTTTTCAGGATGGAATTTATTTGGAGCATTTGCTAGTATATTTAAAGGTCAAGGTGTTAATATTGTTTTAAATATGTTTTTGGGACCGGTAGTAAATGCCGCACGAGGCATTGCATTTCAAGTAAATGGTGCAATCAATCAATTTGTTCAAAATTTTATGACGGCAGCAAATCCTCAAATAATAAAATACTATGCTGCCAATGAAAAAAAACAACTTAATCAATTGATTTTTAGAAGCTCTAAACTATCTTTTTTGTTATTGTTCATTATTTCAATGCCAATACTTTTAGAAACTAAATTTATTTTTACACTTTGGCTAAAAGAAATTCCTGAATACGTGATTCTTTTTACACGGCTAATCATTATCAATGCTTTAATCGATTCGTTTTCTTATCCGTTAATGACAGCTGCACAAGCTACCGGCAAAATAAAAAAATACCAATCGTTAGTTGGAGGTATTATGATGCTAAATTTACCTATATCATATTTATTATTAAAACTTGGTTATGCTCCACAAAGTGCTTTTTATACAGGGATTGTTATTGCACTTATTAATTTATTTATGCGGTTAAATATTCTAAAAGGTATGATTAATTTACCCGTTTTAGATTATTCAAAACAAGTTTTACTACGATTACTTTTCACAAGCTTACTTGCTTATGTAATACCTTACTTGCTATTTACAAATATTGGTTTTGGAATACTACGTTTTTTAATTGTTGCCATAGTTGGGGTAATTTCATCTTGTTCAATTATTTATTTTATTGGACTTACAAATGATGAAAAAAAATATGTCCTTCAAATAATGGCAAACATCAAAAATAAGTTTCACAAATGATAGAAATATTAAACAAACAAGATTGTTGTGGATGTGAAGCTTGTGTACAAATTTGTCCTAAGAATTGTATTACGATGCAAGCCGACGATGAAGGTTTTTTATATCCTATTGTGAATAAAGAAATATGTATAGGTTGTGGCTTATGTAACAAAGTTTGCCCAATGTTACAAACAAACAATACAGAAAAGCGTCCCATCAAAGTAGTTGCTGCAATAAATAACAATATAGAACAATTAGAAAATAGCTCGTCTGGAGGCGTTTTTATTGTCTTGGCACAACATACCATAAAAAATGGAGGAAAAGTTTATGGTGCAGCTTTTGACAAAAACTGGCATGTAAAACACCAAAGTGCTTCTACTGAAAAAGAATGTGAACAGTTTATGGGTTCTAAGTATGTACAAAGTAGTATAAACAACACCTACAACGAAGCGCAAAAAGATTTAAAAAAAGGCAAACAAGTTTTATTTAGTGGCACACCATGCCAAATTGCAGGACTAAATAATTTTCTAAAAAAAGACTATGAAAATTTAACTACTTGCGATTTTATTTGCCACGGTGTACCTTCTCCGGGCGTTTGGAGTAAATATATTACAGCAATTAGCGAACAGCAAGGCAAAATAACAAATATCAATTTTAGAGATAAAACAAATGGCTGGAAAAATTTTCATTTTTATTTAAAAAATGAAAATGATAATTTACCGTATTTGCACGAACATCATCGTACAAATATTTATATGAAAGCGTTTTTGCAAGATATTATTTTGCGCCCATCGTGTTATGCTTGTAAGCATCGTTCAGGTAAATCTGGTAGTGATATTACGCTTGCCGATTATTGGGATTTGTGGAAAACAAATCCCGATTTTGATAACGAAAAAGGAGTAAGTATGGTACTTGTAAACACAACAAAGGGCGAAACTATTTTAAATGCAATTTCGAACAAAGTAGCAACCAAAGAAACTTCGTTTGATGATGTATTGACTTATCAAAAGTCATGGTACAACTCGCCAAAACAAGAATCACAACTACGTAATCAATTTTACAAACAATTGAAAAGAGGCAATAACATACAGTTATCTTTAGATAGTGTAACAAAAAATACTGTTATGCGAAAAGTAAAAAATAAGATAAATAAATTATTAGATAAATGAAGATAGGCATCCTTACATTTCAACATTCCATCAATTTTGGGGCTCAACTACAATGTTATGCTGCTCAAGAGGTTTTAAAAAACATGGGGCATCATGTCGAAGTCATACAATTTACTCCCGAAAGTCAAGTTAATGCACCATTGTATCGAGGTATTGGCTTACGACAAAAAGGAATAGTAAAAGCGCTTTATCATTTATTTATTAAAGCTACCTATGGTCAAAAGCAAATTAAACGCTTTAAAATATTTCAAAACACTTATTTAAATTGCACATTACCATGTACAGAGAAAACTATTGCAAGTATTGCCAACCATTTTGATGCAATTATAGTAGGTAGTGACCAAGTTTGGGGGCCATCTACCCACAAAGAAGCGATCTACTTTTTTGGTTGGTTGCCAGAATTTACAGGCAAACGCATAAGCTATGCACCATGTTGTGCCATGAATAAAATTGAAGATAGTTACAAGACTAAAATAACGGAACTGTTACAAAAATTTAATGCCATATCTGTTCGGAATATCGAAACCAAACAGTTTGTAAGCGATTTAATACACAAAAATGTACCCATTGTTTTAGACCCTACGTTTTTACATGGTTTTGAGGAATTTAAACAATCATTCAAACCTCCTTATAAAAAATATATTTTTGCCTATATTATTGGTAACGAAATTACCGGTAGTCATAAACAAATGATTGCCGAAATAAAAAAAGTGCGTGGTAATCTACCTGTAATTGTATCACAACTAAGCGACAAACACCCACATTTTCACACATGGGCTGATAAAACTTATCGCACGCTTGCACCAGACGAATGGCTTTCGTTAATTGCCAATGCAGATTATTTCTACACCGATTCATTTCACGGTGTTGTTTTTGCGCTAAAATCCAACATCAACTTTTTAGCCTATTACGTCGATGAAAGCAGAAAATCACGATTTATCGATTTAACAGAACGTTTTTCTTTAGAAAAAAATATTGTGACAAGTGTAGCAGATGCAATTAAACGAAATTGTATAAACATAGGAGCATCTTGTTATGATGAAACTACTAAATTTCTAAAAAATGAAATTAACAAATCGATATCCTTCCTTAAAGAAAGACTAAAGTGATTAAATTCAAAAAAAAATTATTTCCGATTGAATATATTATTTGGGGTATATTAATCTATACATTTTCATACAACATATTATATTCTATTGATAAATATATTGGACATGTATTTGGCTTAGTAGGGGTCCTTATTGCATTTATTTCGATTAAATATCCCAAATATAAACCACTAAAAAATGGAGAAACTTTTTTCTTATTTTATACGTTGCTTATTTGGTTATTTATTGTATATATACGAGGCTTCTTTTCGCCCAATGCAACAAATGCTTTTATCGATTTTGTTTCGAACCGTAAGGGGATAGTTGCTTATTTAACTCCATGTATTTTATTTTTTGGCATAAGGTCGCTAAATATTAGAACCATTTTTCGACTGTGCTATATTTCTGTAATTATTGGGATATTATATGCACTTATCAACTTTAAAGAAATATACCTAATATCTCACGTATCATTACTTACTGCCGAATCGTGGGCAGAAATGAAAAATGAAGTGAATATGGGGCAAATACCTGGATATTTTATTTTACCGGGAGCATTAATATTAATGTGTTACGACTTTATTTCAAAAAGAAAGCTTCGTGTAGTATGGTTTGGTTTTTTTCTAAGTCTTGGTGCTGCCGTTGCTTATGGTCGCAGAAGTTACATCGCATTTCATGTGTTGTATGTGTTATGCATTGGGTACATATATTTTACTTCAAAAAAAAGCTCTTTCGGTAATAAAATTCTAATATTCTCAATTATTGCTGTTGCTGTTGCCACTGTTGTTTCATCTTTTGCCGATATTTCGTTTTTTAATGTAATAGGCGAGCGTTTTGGTTCCGATACCCGTTCGGGAGTTGAAAGTTATATGCTTAACGATTTTCAAGGCAAACCATTAGACTGGATTTTCGGACGAGGATATTGGGGGCGTTATTATTGCCCCTTAAATATTGCAGGAGATACTTCCAGTTATCGCGATTTAATAGAAACCGGATATTTGCAATTTATTCTAAAAGGAGGAGTATTATTATTGGCTCTATATGTAATACTAATACTTCGTGCTGCATATTTGGGATTTTTTCGTTCAAAAAACACAATTGTAAAAGCGATGTCTTTATTTCTTATTACAAAAATTCTGTTCCTGTACTCGGGCAACACTTTAGAGTTTTCGTTAAGCGGTATAGTTACATGGATTTGCGTTGCTTTTTGTTATTCTGATGTTTGGCGCAACCGAATTACAGACAGCCATATCTATAAAATCATTTGAACAATATGAACATACTATACGACCATCAAATATTTACATCGCAAGATGTAGGAGGGATCTCACGATATTTTTACGAAGTTATTAAGGAATTATCCCCTGAGAATAAGGCTTTGCTACCATTTTTTGCCTGCCAAAATCTTTACCTTAAAGAAGATAAAGACCTAAAATCGGCAAAGTTTTTTTACAATGGTAGTTTCAAAGGGTACTATACGCTATTAGGTAAACACATCGATTCAATTAATGAAAAAATCATTATTAAACAGCTAAGAAAAGAAAGGTACGATGTATTCCATCCGACTTACTACGACACTTATTTTTTAGATTATTGCAAAAAGCCATTTGTTACTACCATTCACGATATGATTCCCGAATACTCATCTTTTGGACTCGACAAAAACAAAGTAGATTTCAGCAATGAACTTATCAGAAACAAAAAAGAACACATTTTACAATCTTCAAAAATTATTGCTGTAAGCGAATATACTAAGAATGATATTTTAAAAATATATGATATTGCCTCCGATAAAATTAAAGTAATATACCATGATGCAAATAAACCCACAACTAAATATTTGCCAAATACGTGGGGTAAATACTTGCTTTATGTGGGAAAACGAGGCGGATACAAAAACTTTGATATTTTTATAAAATCAATTACAGAACTACTAACTGAAGATAAAGATTTAAACTTGGTATGTGTTGGTTCTCCGTTTAATGCAAGCGAAAATACATTGTTTCAAAGTTTAAATATTAGTCATAAAATACAATCAATACAAGCCGACGATATCACATTAAACTCTTTATATCATTATGCCAGAGTATTTGTTTATCCTTCTAGCTACGAAGGCTTTGGCATACCTATTCTCGAAGCGTTTGCCAACGGTTGCCCTTGTTGCATTAGCGAAGCAACATGTTTCCCCGAAGTAGCAGATAATGCTGCCGTTTATTTCGCCCCCAACGACGAACAAACTATTTTAAATGCCATAAAAAAAATTGTGTATAACGATAGCGAAAGAAATAAACTCATAACTAAAGGACAAGAGCGTTTAAAACAATTTAGTTGGAAAAAAGCGGCACAAGAAACAGAAGATGTATATAGAAAAATTATAAAATAATAACTACAAACATGGGGAAATTAAAGATATCGATAGTAACGCCATCGTACAACCAAGGGCAATTTATCGAAGAAACCATAAAATCGGTTATCGACCAGCATTACGACAATTATGAATATTTTGTAATGGATGGCGGTTCTACCGATAATACTACCAAAATATTAGAAAAATACAACGATAACATTACCGAATGGGTATCGGAAAAGGACAAAGGACAAACCGATGCCATAAACAAAGGATTTAGAAAATGTACTGGCGATATTATTGCTTGGATAAACAGCGACGATATGTATTGCCTAGATACATTCAAAACCGTTGCCGATTATTTTGAGAAACATCCGGATTGTTATGTTTTGCAAGGTTGTATTATATTCACCGATCAAGATGGTAATTTACTAAAAAGGAAACACCCCAATTTTTCAAGATTCTTAGGTAAAAATGTTATGTTCCCATGTATGCAACCAAGTACTTTTTTCCGTAGAGAAGTACTTACCAAAATTGGATATCTTAATAACGATTTTCATATGGTTATGGATGTAGAATGGCAAAGTAGAATTGCTCAAAAATATAGATTTCATACATTAGAACAAGATTTTTCACTATTTAGATGGCACGATGAAAGCAAATCTTCACAAGGACCAGAATCAAACCAATATAAAAGATGCACAAAAGAAAAGATTGAAATTCTAAAAAGGACATATCCATGTATGTCATGGATTTTTAATAAAAACGCAAACTCTTTTCACAATGCACATACCTTGGGAGGTAAAACATTTAGATTTTTAAGACGATTATTTCATTTTGAACTTTGGAAATTAAACGATAAAAATTTTGATAATATCTAAGAATAACGTCAGTTCGACGTAAGAAATTCAATAATTCATTAGAAAAGAAACAAGATTTTTGTTATATTTAAGTGTCTGAA